>ERZ773224.1335-NODE-1335-length-30882-cov-5.026341_pt1 | contig 30882 bp, 25 predicted proteins | sample MGYA00580526_ERZ773224 | MGnify/ENA primary metagenome ERZ773224 (study PRJEB29015, sample SAMEA2737743) | human gut metagenome | biome: human gut; feature: human-associated habitat; material: faeces | place: China | collected 2012 ... | reverse complement strand
GTAATCGAGCGGATGAACCGTGAGATCCGGCGCAGGACAAGGGTGGTCGGAGCATCAATCACTCCGCCCGCCATTACCGTTGCGGACATTGAATCAGAGAGTAGAGCACTGCCTTTTTTTATTCCTTCATAGCGGATTACAGTACTTAGTCCTCCAACTGCGCCGCCGCGAATACCACTTTTTGCAACATCCCCGCTGACATCTTCAAATGCTTGCGCAAGGGTCTTCTCATCTGAGAACACAGAGAACATGTTGGTAACACCAGATACAACGCCACTGGTTACCATACTCGCTGCGGCCGCATTGGTTGCTGTTGTTTTCATTTCAGTAGCGACCTGCTTGCGCTCGAAGGATTTTGCATAGTTGTCTGGGTTATCATAGGCACGGCGCACTTCTTCTACTGTTGTTCCACCGGAGGATACACCGCCATGATTGAGTTCATCTGTTAGGTTGTCAGCCACATCACGATATTGTTTCTGGTAGAGGGTTCCTTCTTTGTTTGCTCGTTCCTCAGCTAATCCCTTGGCGCGTTTTAGCAGTGATGTCTTTTCACCGGTTCGCGTGTCGGTATAGTTTTTTTCCTTTCGGATAAGTCTCTGCATACCGGCGTACTTATCCTTGCGATGCATCGTCACGGAGTCCGCAGCAGCTTTTTGGGAATCGCTGAATTTAGCCTGGACTTGTCTCACGACGCTGCCGTTTCTCGTGATTTCAATATCTGCTGCGTCATGAGGCCGACCAACAGAATCAGTTACAACAGCATGGAGTTTACTTCCGGCAGAAGCGGCATTCTTATTAAATTTTGCAGCTTCAATATATTCAAACAGATTACCCTTTGCTTGCTCAAAGGCCACATTTTTCTTGGCTTCGGCAACATTTCGGAAATAATTCATTCCCTCTATTGACTGGTTTGTTGCTTCCTGCGCTTTCTTTGAAGCCTCAGCACCAAGAAAAGCACCTGCCTGTTCGGAGGCATCCTTCAGTGTTTTCTTAAAAATCGACATAGACAAACTCCTTAAATAAGGCATAGCAGGAAGAGAAACGCAACTGCACCAATAAGGCGAACAATTCTCCAACTATATCGCCTGCTTTCCGGAAGGTTGCGATACTTAAAGAAAATTGGAAATGCGATAAGACCGCTGAACAACCTAATAACTATAGAGAGCGGTCCTCCTGGAAACATAAATATACTTGCAATCAGTAGTGCGATGTATGCAAAATTGATTCCGCATACAATTTGTGCCTGAGATTTCCAGAACAGATTTGCTGCCCGGGCATCCGCACCCCGCATTTTGAATGTGTCCTTTCTGAATCGCTTCAATTCTTTTTCCGCGTTCTCCAGCACTTCAACAGCCTCAGTTGTGACAACGCCATCCGCTGTGAGCAGCGGTACGGTCAAAACATGGTAGTACACTTGAGCGAGAAGCCAGGAAAGGTGGATTGTTTTTTGTTCTGTCTCCGATAATTCATTGAAATCAATTTGCTCACCTTCACTGCAGGGATGTGCAGAACGAATCCGCTCCATTTCCTGGAGAAACGGTTTGAATTTCTTTCCCAGCTTCACAATAAACTCATTGTAATTCTGGGTCATTTTCTCGATACCTTCCATGCCGGTTGTGACGGTTTTCATCTGCGCCACGGCTTGTTCTGCTTCGGCATGAATCTTCTTAGCTTCAGCTAATCTCTGTTTCCCCTTGGCTCCGGCAATCATGCCTGCAACAACGGCAACAGGAATCACAACCACGCCAGCAAGCATCAGCTTTCCGCCTGCCATTCCCAAACCACCGGCGGCTTTTGCTCCGCCGCCAAGGAAGGCAAGTGTAGCATTGGTCTTTGCTGCCCCTGAAAGGGCAGCAATTGCGGTTCCGGTTGAAGCGGTGCCAAACATCATTGCTCCACCATAGGTTGCGACCCCAATCAGAGCCCCAGTACCTGCTGCGGCAAACCCCATCTTAGCGATCTCGCCCGCTGTCAGGGAAGCCTGTTCCATTTCAACCATCATCTGCACAGGTTCAATGGATTTTCCGTAAAACTCGGTTTCGATAGCCATGCAGTCATGCAGCTCAACATTGGCAAAAGACTGGAATGTGTGGACAAATCCATCCATTTTGGTGGACCAAGACACTACTTTTGTCTTTCCTAACTGTTCCAGTGCTTTTGCTGTCTTCTCCTTCTGAGAATTCATTTTCTTTTCAGCACTTTCATATCTGCTTTTTGCTTCGTTCAGTAAGCTCTCAATTTCTTCGCTATGAGTAATCGGTTCCAGCAGGCCCATACGGCACCTCCTATGTTACTTTTTTTCTTTCACCATAATATCCTTGCTATCCGCCAGGATCTCGAAGAACTTCCCGTTGGGGTCGGTTTGGACTTTGCGGTAGTTGACCTTCACGCCGTCGTCCAGGTCGATGTCCAGGCGGTAGTTGGCCAGGTGGCTGAGCTTCTGGGCGTAGTCGGCGCATTCTTTGGCTTGTTTACGCAGCTTTTCCTTCTGCTTCTGGGCACGGGTGATATCCCGGGCCAGGGAAGAGCCTTCGATGATGGCATCCATGCGCTCCTGCTCGCTGTCCAGCTTCTTCTGCATCCGTTCCAGATACTCGGCACGGACATTGCCGATGGTATCGGCGTTCCAGCGGTGCATATAGACCAGGGCCTTGAATCCGTTCTGTTTTCCGGAATCAAAGAGCCAGTAGATGGGCCGCTTCTGGTAGATTTTCTCGTGGTCCTTGAAGAAATCGGAGAGGAAGTAGTTGCGGATCACCTCCCGGCTGGTGTCTCCCTTGTTGCCCAGGGCATCGGCAATGAATTGGAGATTTTCCTCCAAGGTATCCTCCCCATAAACGACCTTCACAAAGGCTACAAACCGGCTGACAATATCGTCCTCAAAATAGGGGGTATCGGTGATGGGAATGCAGTTGTCGGCATCTGACAGGTAAGTGCTGTATTTGCTGTCATCCCATTGGCCGCCTGCATAGGCAAGCCCGTCCACATCCAGAGAGTAACGACCAAACATACAGCCCACGGCATAGGAGATCAGGGAGACAATTTCATCCCGCATGGTGCGGACATAGTTGCTCCCTTTCATACTCTCCGGCACATCATCCTTGCTGTCATACACCCGGTGGACAGTAATATCCTTGTCCGCTACCTCCGGGGTCAGTTCGTCCTGCAGGCCGTAAATGTCAATGAAAATGCGGTTGAGTTCTTCTTCGTTTTGTTTGAGCTGCTGGAAGCGGGCCTCGCATTCCTGCTTCCAGTCGGCGTATTTATCGGAAATCAGTCTTCCCATATCAATTATTCCTCCTACAGTTCGGTAAGTGCCTTGCTGATTAGGTTGCAAGTTGGTTGCAAGTTGGTTTTAAGTTGGTCGCAAGTTGAACGCAAAAAGCCTTTGAAATTGGCGGTAAATTACCGAGTGATAAACCACCTTGCAGCACTGGTTTTACCCTTACAAACCACTTTCCCGTCTTCTTTGAGTTCCCGCATCAGCACTTGAATCTGATTGCGGCTGTGTCCCGGCAAAACTTGCTGCAATTCTTTGAACGGAGTACCAACTTCGTTGCTTTCCCGGATGTGCTTTAGCAGCAGTTCCTTGTTGGTATCTCGATCCAAGCCAACGTGCCTTGTATGCACACCGGTTTTGCCCGTTGCTACGTAGAGGCTTCGTGCAAGAACATACTTCTTGCGTCCGATATGCTCGACAATCCCCATCTCAATCAGCCGTTTTAAGCGAGAATGAATTTTCTCGTTCAACGGTCTTTCGTGGTACAGAGCATCAATCACAAGAAAATCCTCGGTGGACAGCAGCTCCGCACCCCTTTCGCTGATCTGATTGAGAACGGACAGCATCGCTTTGTCGAGGATCAGACCGTTCAGCGTGACACTGACGAAAAAATCATCTGTTCCTGTGAAATCAGGAAGCGGCTTTGCCTCCTGTACACTCAGCTCAAACATCAGGTTCATGCCCTGCCCAGAACGCTCCACCATGCCACATAGGGAAAGAACCTCCGCAATACGGCGGTTGCACGGGAGCTGGCGATCCAAGTATGTTGTCCAGCGTAATGCCGAATGGCAGTCCTCCGGGGCTTTCGACAACCAATCTGTCGCGGAATTGGCGGACAAAGATACTGCCGCCGAATTGATAGTTTCTATGGCTCACCGCATTCAGGATCGCTTCTCGGACAACACGCTCATTGAAGGTCGCAATGTCAAACACGAAAAAACCTTCCTGATAGTGTTGTTTGTCATTCCTCAGATTGACAAGCTCCCACACCCGGTCATAGCAGGCGAAGAAGCCAACCTTAAACTCTTCTCTCTGATTTGCCGGACCCGAGGCTTCAGAGGAACGGTACTCAAAAATGATCTCCGCTTGCGGCAGGTACTTGATGATCGCTGCGTTCTTTCCGAACAGGATCAGGGCTGCATACGTCACGCCTTCATCCGTGATTGCGCCGCAGTCATGGAGAAGCTGCTGCTTTGACAGCGTGGCAAGCTGTTTTTTGCCGCTCTTTTCAATCCACTTGGCACGGAAATTTTCAATGGCTGTCTCATCCAAATCATCAACCGTCGCCCCGGCGCAGATCGTCCCGGAGAAATCACCGCCGGTCTCTTCATAGATGCTGCGGCGCATATCCTCCGGCATGGGCTTGAGCGTATCGCCCTCGTAAATCCACGCTACACCTTCGTACTGTACCGGCAAACCGATTGGGCGGCTCTTCACATCGAAGACCAGAACCCGCTTTCCCTCGTAGTTGAAAAGCTGAAAATCAACATTGACCTTCAATTTTTCAATCAAGCCCATGCGGGTACGCTCCGGCTGGTCGAAAGCCGCACTTCCAACCACGCTGCGAGGTCTCTTGTCCGTGATGCCAAATACCAGCTTACCGCCGCCATTGTTCGCCAAAGCACAGCAGCACTTCGCCGCTTCTCCAAAGTCAAACCGGTTTTTGGCTTCCTTGAATTGGACGTGTTCGCCCTCTTTGGCTTCCAGAAGCTCTTGGACAGGTTCTAAATATGGCATAGGGTTCCTCCTTCGTTTTGCTACTCTCTGCTTGTTAAATATTCAACCTTTACCGACAACTCGATCAGCGGCGTGTTAAAATGCATGAACGTGTGAATCATTTAAGGTTCCTTCCTGTAAACTACGGGGGATAGATTATAGGTTATACAAATATGTGGTGCGATCTGACTGATGTGGGAATTGTGTGTGATTCAGTCATAATCATTGCAACTAATTGCGACTGAATTGCGCCCTGATTGCAACCAGGTTGTAATTCAGCTTAAGGTGTATTTGGGGATTACTTTACAAGTTGCCACTTCACCCCGTTGTAGTCTGCCTTTACAGGACACCTTACACACTCCTAATATTTTTGACATTCTCTTCTTGAACCGTCGCCTTTTGAGACTTTATACTGTCGTAAAGCATATCTAGGCAATTCCCAAGTTCACTAAAATAGCCGCTTTCATTTCCCATCAACTCTTTGCTGGTTGCTTGATTGAGTAAGTTTTTTGCCTGCTTTACCAGTTTTGAGGCATTGGAACAATCAACAGGGAGTGAATGCGCAATATCATCCAAAGTGTTGTCAATTTGCATATATTTATCAGAATATGCTGTGTTTTTTCGGCCGCGAGAGTCCTTATACATTCCTTTGAGATCCTGGAATGTTTTCTTTGCTTCAATAGATTTCTGCTCAGCCACTGTTAGTTTCTCAACAGAATATAAAGTTGTTATTTTATGATAATACGTCTTTATAGTTAAAGCTGAACCGAATGTAACAATGGCACTGATTATGGATAATACCGACGCTATGTCAGAGATTATCTGGCACATTTATTTCCCCTCATTTCTCATATTTTCCAAATAGTATTTGAATTTTGGCACACTTCCATAAAGGGAGGGAAAGACTTCTTCCCATCTTCCGTCTTCCATAAACGCCCGTGCAATATCTTCTGCGAAATGATAATCATATCGAGGATCGTCCCGGTCCGGGAATATCTCTTTTATGCGTTGTTCAAAGGTTGCGTGGTCATACTTTCTATGCGCATCCAGTTCTTTACGCACATCATCCATCACATCCATAATTGCATTGTACTGAATCTGATTGACGTCATATTCGTATAGGATTTGGTTAACATGTGTTTTAGAAGCAACTAGCCCAATGCGGAAGTTTAAATACTCAACCTCTTTTTTTAATTCTGCGTTTTTTTTCTCAAGATCTTCCAATCTTTTTTCAAAGTCCATAATATAAAACCTCCTAAATAATCATATCAGTGGATTCTTCTTAAAGTCCCACGATGTTTCATAGGAATCCCAATCGGATTTAGTAATGGAAACGCTTTCATTTACAAACATATCAACAGAATTGATTTTGTCCGTTTTGTCTATTATTGTTGGTGTCTTTCCAAGCGGACCTTCATGGTAGTCAAGCGTTGGCGACAGCGCTGTCAAAAGAAATTGAACAACATTGGTATTCAACAGTCCCAACAAATATGAAAAATTCTTTTCATCCATTGGGAAACACATAGATCCTTTTGTCTCAAACAGGAACCCAGATGGACTATATCTCATAGATAATTTCCCACTTGAAATTGTTGACCACGTCATTCCTTTCTTGAAGTAGAACTGCGGATTGCGAATATATGACCCTTTTTGCGCCTTGATTCGCTTTCCATCGAACTCCCAATCCACAACTAGGTAATTATTTCCAAACCAACGTCTAAATTCGCCGCCCTTATTACACGGAAACCAGCGGGCTTTACTGTATATTGCGCTCTGAAGATTTTCACATCCGAACCCAATTTTTTGCTTATTGACTTCATACCAGCAACGCAGATATTTTTCATTTTCGCCTGTTTGTAAGCCAACCTTTGGCAGAGCATAATCGGAAAGTAACGTACCATCAAACAAATCAAATATTGGGGACCTCCACCAATACGCCACCGGCGACCCCGGAATTTTGGAGAAGTTGGACTGGTCCGCTTCATAGAAGTACCCGCAATATTTATCTGCAAGAGCTTCCAAGACCTTCTGCTTCTGAACCTCCATGCCGCCCTTGAAATCAGACAGTTTGAAGTACAGGCCCTTATCGTTCGTCCTGCCGTTTTTCAGCACAAAGGAGCAGATGGGCACGGTGGCTTCCTCAAAGGCAGAATACTCCATCTGAACCAGCGTGGTAATGCTCTTGCTCTGGATGATGAACTCGCGCAGCTTTTCATAGGTCTTAATGAACATCCAGACAAAAGGCGTCATATAGCCGCAGTAGCCATCCTGCTTGCAGAACATCAGATTGCGATAGGTAAAGACGCTGAACAGATCGCCGGAATAGTCCTTGTAGTTCTCTGTCACAAAAGTCTTCAATCTGCCCTCAATCTTGTTCAGATACGGCGGATTGGTGCAGACAACTGGATATTTTGCTGCAAGCACCTTTGCCTGACGCGCCAGCGCCTTGAGCAAGGGGCGAGTATTCTGCAACCAGTCAGCATCATCCATTGAGAGCTGCCCCTGTCCATCACAGCCGTCAAGGCATGCCATATAGCTGTCGTAGTCCTTCGGCTCGACGGTGATGATAGAACCCAGTTCTTTTGCATCACGGAAGGTGTCCACAAGATACCGGCTGATTGCGTTCATCTCTGCATCTGTTGTCAGTCCGTCCCGGACAGCCGCGCCCATACGGTTACTTTCTTTGATGGCAAGCACATTCGGCTTAATACCACGGCTCAGGAAACGTCGGTCATAGCTCCTTGCCTTCATCATGACGGCAAAGTAGGCAAGCTGGGCAGCACGGTTGTCAATGTCCAGACCGAAAAGGTTATTCTGAACAATCAGTGCCGCTGCATCACGCTCGGTATAACCGTTCTCCCTGTAAATCTCCATCAGGACATCAAAGGCGTACACCAGAATATGGCCACTACCCACGCAAGGGTCAAGTATCTTTAGTTCCTCAGGAGCCACAAATTCGTCAATGCGCCGGATTTCACCGTTTTTCGGCGTGACGAAAAACGCCAATTTTTCAGCCAAATTACTTTCCGGGTGGCGTTCAATCCAATAACGTCCCAAGGAATTGTCCACCATGTAACGTACAACCCAATCCGTTGTAAAAAGCTGTGTTGCGGCAGGAATGTCCTCTTTTTTGACGGTTCCCTTATAGATGTTAATAATCCTATTTTTAGGTTCGTCGTTATAATACTGGTATAGCCAACCGATTATTTCAACTTGCCCTTCCTCCTCATTAACATTAAAAATATTTTCCGGGAGGTCGTGTGTCAAACGATACACCACCCCATCCGTATCCCGGAAGGAAATGCTCAGCAGCAGTTCTGCGTACTCGGTGGTATGCTCAAACAGGCCGGGCAGCATGGGGCGCAGGGCATCACACTGCTTGATGAACAGCATCCGGAACAGCTCGTCCAGCTTGTTCTCGTCCTTCATGGTCAGCACCATGTCCCGCTCCTGAGGTGTGAAGGAGAGGCCTGTATCGAAGGGCCGGGTCACAATATCCGGCTCCAGCTTGTTGGGTTTTTCGCTGGAGAGCACCTGGACATGGTCCGGCAGGTAGTCGTTGACCTCCATAAAACGGATGGCGATCAGGCGGTTGAACCAGGTATAGGCCACCTCCTCCATCACAAGACGGAATGCCTTGGCGTGATCCACTTCCTTGGCCTTTTCCCGGATGGCAGCTTCCAAGGCATTGCGCTGCCGGATTTTGGCACCGGCCACCTGGACATACTCCTTGGTGCCGATGTCAAAGAACTGCAAGTCGGAGGTGGACTGCTTCAAGGGCGAAGCAATCTCCTTCTCCGTGATTCCCAGCAATCCTGCCTGGAAAGTTACATCATCAATGAGCTTTCGCCGGGCATTGACGGCAAACGTCTTAATGGCAGATTTATTCATGGTATTACCCCATTTTCTTGTATTTGTGTATTAACGCACTACATCAATGTAGTCCTGCCCCTGCAGCTCTTGCAGGAGTTTAGCACGAATGGATGCCAGATACTTGTCCACATCCGCTTCCGAAGCAAGCCGCTGACCAACAGGAACGAGCTTCTTCACATCAACCTTTTTGAAAACAGGTGCCGGGGGTGTTTGATCCGTTGCATCCCCTCCGTCAGCAGCATCCGGCGTGGGGATCAACTGAACCTCACGAGCGTCAATTATCTTTTTCAGCTTCCCTTGCAGGGCGGTAGACTCTGCCCGGTATCCGATGATAATCGATAGGTTCTTCTCTTTCTGGGCGCGATGCAGAAGATCCACATATTCCCCCTGTGCTTTCGGTGCAAGCTCCTCTTTGCAGCGCTTGTCTTCCAGGTAATCCAGGATATCGGCCAGATCGTGCCGGATGTCCGATACAACATCGGCACGGTTTTCCTCCAGAACCGCTGCATAACCGCTTTCAAATTCCGCATTCATGGCAGGCAGCTTGGAAATGCTTCCATAGGGCTGAGCCATCTTGAGGATGGCGTGCATCCGGTAGACAATTCCTGCCAGCTGGTCGGTTTCCATAAAATTCTTGCCGCTTTCATAGAGCTTGATATTCAGAAGTGCCTTATCAAAGATATCTTTCTGGGCACCGCCGAAGAACCCGCTGACAGAAGCATAGTCCTCTGCAAAGTCCTGCAAATCGTCCTGATGCTTTTTCAGGTAGTTGAAGAACTCCTCGGAATATCTGGCAGCACACAGGTCAATAAGGTGCTGTCTTCCAGACACAACAATGTCCTTTCCGGGATACTGGGGGCGACTCTTGTAGGTGGCCAGCAGGGTGTCCAACTGGCTCTTCAGCTCCTTCGCTGCGCTGATAAAGTCTGCCATCACCAAGTCGCCATCATCGGAATTGCTGGTAGTGGCAAAAAGGGTGTTCATCAGTTGCTTTGCCAGTTTCATCAGCTTAGTATCCGGGCCGACACGCTTGCAGATCATCAGCTTCTCCTGGAACTCTTTCCGGGTGACATAGCGAACCAGCTCGTCGGCAGACTTAGACGCCAGGGTGATGGTTTCACTGTTGACCGTCCAGCGGATTCTGCCATCCCGGAAGAGCTTGGCAATCAGCCAGCTGACATCCAGCTCCACAAAGCCATAGGGCTTTGTGGTATAGCGGTTGAGAATGGTCTTGAGGGACAGCTTGTTAAAGTCGCTGGTGTTGTCCTCAATATAGTTGCGGATATCCTCCAACGCCAGTGTGTTGGCCTTGGCCCCCATATCCAGAGAGATCTGCTGAGAGGAAGCCAGATTCAGAACGCTGCGGATATCTGCCTCGAAGTAAGGCGTGTCGATGTAGGAAATCTTGTAGTAGACCAGGCTTGCCAGCTTGCCCAGGGCATCGGTGATGCGGGACTTGATATCCTTGGCGGTGGACTGAATCACATTGCCGTTGATATAGATGGTTGCATAGTGCAGGGCATCTTCCAGGCAGGTTTTGGCATTGCGCTTGTGGTCATTCATCTCCTGACGTTTGGCCATCTTGATCTGCTCATACTTGACCGCAGCATTGCCTGCATCGGTTTGGAAGTACTTCTCGATCTGCTTGTAAATACGGATTTCTTCCCAGAAGTCGGTATTCTGGGGAAGAACCACCAGAACGCAGTTGCTCTGTCCGGAGAGCATCCGCAGGGCCTGCTCGCTGTGGCTCTCCTCACTCATGGGGGTCAGCAGGTGCAAGGTCATTTCATAGTTCTGACTTTTGAAGACCCGGTCATCCACCTTCTGGTTAAAGCTGAAGGAGTAGCGATTGTTGAACATGGGGAAGAAATACTTCTTCTCGCTGTAGATTTCCTCAAAGAACAAATCCGCAACATGGCGGGTGATCTCAGAGCCTTCCACTGCCTGGGCACGGATGGCATTTTCGATCTCCTGCTCTTCGTTGGTCAGGAAGATGTATCTTGGGCCGTTCTTCTGAATCAGCATCTCGTGGGACAGGCGGCGCAGGGCCTCCTCTACCTTTTCCCGCAGGGCAATGCGGTCATCGTCGATGCCGGAGACCATCAAAGAGGTGATATCGTCCACGGTGGGGATGAAATCACGAACATACTTGACCATAAAGAGGGTTTTCAGCACATTGACAGCAAAGCAGTCTTCCTCCCGGTTGGGGTTGATATAGTCGTTGTTCCAGGCGCGGATGATGACAGTGCGGTGGGAGGACTCAACGAATTCCTCCAGGGCATCATAGAAGTAGTTAAAAGGAATCAAAGCACCTTCCTGCTTGTCCCCCAGCTTCATGGCAGACTCCTTGAACAGGGCCAGCATGGAACGCTCACCGTCTGCCAGATTGGTGCCTGCTGCACCGTTCAAACGGATGCTGGTCAGAACATTGCCCAGCAGATTAAACTGGTAGGGCACAAAGGGATAGACATCCACAAAGTTCTGATTACCGGAGTAGAGCTTCCTCTCGGGGCCGTCGCTGAAAGTGATCAGGTTCTTGATAACGGTGCTCTTCATGTCATAAAGGACTGACAGGGTCTGCGTGCCGGTGTCATTCTTGGCCAGAATTCTCTTGCGGATGACCTCATCCACATTGGCAGAGGACAGGGAAAGCCGGGTATCGAAACGGCCCTGGATTTTGGAGAACTGATCGGACTTGACCTTGCCCTTGGTAACTTCGTTGATGTCCTGCTGGCTGGTGACGATGACCCAGGCCTTGCCCTTGCAGCGGGAACCCAGATCTTCCGTGACAGTCTGCAAATTCAGCAGCAGCTGCAGATTGTCACCCACATACTGTCCCATTTCGTCCACCATAAAGACCACATGGTGGTTGGGACCCTTGGTCTTGATGTAGTCATTGACAAGCTTGGTGAAGTTCTCGATGGTGATGGAGTAATCCATGTTAGAGGCACGCTCACACCAGTTCCGGGCAGCCTCCTCAGACATGAGTCCCATCGTATCCAGCACTTCCACAATATCATCCTGCACAAACATAAAGTCATGCCGGGCTTCATCCCAGGGCTGCATGGCCACATCCTCAAACGTACTCTTGAACGCCTCCAGCTTACCCTTAGCATCCAGGTTGCGCTCCAGATCGGCAATGTAGGCATTCTCAGCACAGTAGCCCAATTTTTCGTTAAAGACCTTTAGAAATACCTTGACGATGGCATCCCGGTCGTTGTGGCTGTTCATGTCGCTCTTGGAGTCGATGTTGAACAGAATCACATCCGCAGATGTCTCCGCAGCTTTGCGCATATTTGCAAGGACAAAGTTATCGTTGATCTTATTGTCGTCTACAAAATACTCGATGGCCTTCTTGCCGTCCACCACACGATTATCAAGGATATAGGACAGGATTTTCAAGAAGTGAGATTTACCACTGCCGAAAAAACCGGAAATCCACACGCCCATGGCATCCGTGGAACCGTTGATGCTGCGGCAATAGGCCTCAAAGAACGCAGCAAAGTGCTTCTGCAGTTCATGGGTAACAACATATTCCTCCAACTCCTGGCGGATGCTGGAATCATCATGCTGACCGACCTTGATAACGCCTCGGATATTGCGGTCAATTCGCTTCGCAAACATATCACGAATATTCATGCTGTGCTACTCCTTTAGTCAACGAGCCTGAAGGCCCGGTAATAGTTATTGTCATCGATTTCTCCGAACAGGTTCAAGTCCAGTCCACTATAGCGACCGGGATAGAACATGACCACAGGCACTTCGTCAATGCGCATGTGCATATTGTTCAGTATATTATGGGAACGCAGGAAGGGGTAGCACTTCCCGATTCCTGTGAGGAAAATGACCGTGTTTGGCTCCAGCCGTTCTCGGATATACTTGATGATCAAATTCTCATCGCTGGTAACCCGGATGGAACTGGCAATGGCAGCACACACCTTTGGCAGCCCCCGCTTTTCCTCCATATCGAAGCATTTTTCCAGATAACCCTTTTGCTTCAGAATATCGATGACGATGGTATACAAATCATACTCAACGATCCGAAAGCCCCCATGTCCATCGGCATATTTGGAGACCATGTGCTTGACCCAATCCCGAACCACCAGCTCCTGTGCCGGGTCATAGTCAAAAATGTGGTAGCCCACTTCGTTGCCCATGCCTCTATTTTCTCTGAAATTAGGCTGGCGGATTTTCGTTTCCGCAATCTGAAACATTTCTTCCATCGTCATCAGGCCACCCCCGTGATTGCTTTCAAAATGGCACTCTGACCACTGCGCACCAGGTATTGCTCCAGATTCAGATCCAGCAAAGGCGGCGTTATGCGGAACTCCTTCCGGTTCACTGCGGTCACCAGCCCTGCTTCGCACAGTGCCCGGGTATAGCAGGTTCGCAGCCGCCGGAAAGTAGATTCATTCCAGCTGCCCACCTTCTCTATCTGGCTGCCCTTATTGTGGAAATAAGCACCGATGTCCCCAAGGGAAAGGGTGTCGATACCAAGATAGGCTTTTTCCTGGTAGACTTCATAGACAAATTCGTAGAAAAGCCGATCTGTCTTCAAAACGCAAATCAGGTTGATGATTTTCTGGGTATTCATATCGCTGTGCAGAAACAGTTCCAGCAGTTCAGCATCCATAGCCGCTGCCCGGTTTGTCAAATAGCCGAACATCCGCCCGGAACGGTACGGATTGGGCGCCCCGAAAAGGTTTTCTTCTACGCAGGCTCGCCGGATTTCCTCACGTGTTTTGCCTGCGGAAATCAGCTGCACAACCTTTTTGAATTCAATAAACCACACAGCCTGCGCCATAAAGCCTGCGCTGTATTCCCGATTCTCCATTCAGTTTGTTCCTTCCTTGCTTCCGATCTCTACAATATCCTGTAATTCACAATGCAAAACATTGCAAATCTTTCCCAATGCGGCGATGGACACATCCTCATTATTATTGAGCTTCCGCATTGTATAGTCCGTAAGCCCTGCCGCCTCGGCAAGGTCCTTTTTCTTCATACCCTTATCCAGCAAGAGATGCCACAGTTTCATATAGCTCAGTGCCATGGGAATTCCTCCTACGAAATTGCATACTTGTATTTTATCATATTTCTTTTCAAAAACGAATAGAATATGTTGAAATTCGACATGTCAGAAGTAACAAAAAATTATTAGAAGAATCATAATTCTGCACAAATTTGCAAAGAGATGGTGAATCGAGGATTTTACTTGGTGCGAAGTTTAAGTCAGTACTGTTTACTATCGTCATAATTCTGTGACAAATATTGCGTTGGTAGTAAACGCAACAATGTTGACATTTTTTCTGATTATGGTTAAACTTAGTCTATACAACTTTATCCGTTCGCATATTCAAAATATCAAAGAGTTGAAACGGAGATGCGCTCATGGAGTATGCCGGTCCTCTGCGGGTAAAGAAGATCGTGAAAGACTTGATAGAATTGTGGCTGTAATGGCGGATGTTGCGGCAGATCAGTAAGAGGAAATATAGAACGAAGTTGATGGCAGTTGGGGTTAAGGCAGCTTATAAGTATGTGGTCACGTTCAGTGGAAAACGGGTGGAGGTGGCAGTTGGATAACAGATATATGTAAAGACCAGCAATGTACTATTTAACAACAGGAATGAGGAGGGAATTTTATGAACAACAGTGCAATCATTCTTATGGCGTTCAGCGGAAAACTTGTCGTTGAATCGACTTCGTGGAATCGTCTTCAGAAGGAAGGTTTGAAGGCAGGCATAGACATTCTCGCAGATGTTATGAAAGATACCAGAGTTACCGAAGAAACTACATTCTCGGTAATGGGACTCTCCGTATATCAAATTCGCTTTGTTAAAGAGGCTGCCACGGTATACGACCTTGATCGTGTGATTATATTCCCTTGTCCCATCAATTCTGTACTCACGCCGTGCCTCAAAATGGAGGGTGGCGACATTACTGGCTTTCAAAAGATGCTTGGGGTACCACCGCTGAAACGTGAAAGCATAACTACCAGTGAATCGAACCTGCCTACTTTAATTGAGCAGTATGGCGTTATCCTATACCAGCGGAAAGACTAAAAATAAACAGAGCGGCCTGCCGCCTGCATTCAAATCCAGGCGGGCTGCTCTGCACTTATTTTGCTTATTTGCTTTCATCCCGGAAGTATTTGCAAGAAGATGGAAATTAAGCATGATTGTCGCTGCGGACAAGCACAATATTTGTCGGGAAAAGCCGTGTTGACAGGAATGGAACGATTGGGGTATACTAGGTGCATATAACATTATGGTAACTTTTACCAAACAATAGACAACCTCGGCACAGCTAACCAGGAGAGTCCTTTATGTTACAACCTGATTCACAACTATATACACCCTGCACCGAGATGTCTGTTGTACAGATGCCCCCTAACGGGGCGTTATCCGGCCCATATGAATGTGAACTTAGAATCGGTGATGGGATAAATGTTGATATTCAACAAATCATTGGACGCCGTATCGACATAACCGCAACGCCTCCAAGGCCGTGTTTTGAAGTCTTTAACTCATTCCAAGATTTCGAAACACTTCTAATGCTATTTGATGGAATGTTTTATCCCATTGAAAAGATTATTTTTGAGGATGGCCGCGAAGAGAACACAGTGAAATTTTCTGGTATAGTAGAGGAATTGCTGGCCAAACGCCTTAATTTCTTTGAATCTAGGGACTTTTGCATGAACGGTTTCCTGAGTCTCCTTCAATTTCAAGATGTGTTGACGGAAGAACGATTTCACAAGTGGATCAATCTCCGAAAACAGTTGGATATTGCATATTCTGTGTTTATGTATTCTTTATCAGATAGTAAAATGCCTGTTGACACAAATTTTGCTTTCCTTGTAGAACTCGCAGAACCGTTTGTTGAATTGCTCAAAGAGAATAGCGGATTCTATCAGGAACTATCACCTGGAGAGAAAGGTACATCCCTCAAAAAATGTATTTCGGCAATTATTGGAGACTTTGGAAAAGATATTTTCTCAAAAGAAATGAATGGTGACTATGAAAGCTTTTTACGCACCACAGTTGACAGTCGGGTTCGTATTATGCATATCAAGAAAAATCAGCCACGTCATTTTTCGGGGAAGGATTGCGTTCGATATTCCATGAAGTTTAGCCTGCTGTACCGAAGAATTCTATTGGATTTGCTGGACGTACCATATGAATCATATATAGCACGTATAAGGCATGCAGTGCAGGTCATTGATGAGTGGCTGAAGTAGGTAGATATGTGATATACTGTAGTTGAAATTAAGGAAACCGTTGTGGCCCTGGCGGCCAAATATGGGGCTGACCGTATTTATCTGTTCGGCTCCTACGCCAGAGGGGATGCAGACAAAAGCAGCGACATTGCGCTATCTAAAATGTGTATGAAGCTGCAATGAAATAGTATAGGAATCCAGCAAGGCTTTGGCATGAAAAATAGTGTTCGATTTGATAGGAGTGTACATAATGGCCAATGAAGAAAAGAAAATCTGGGGCATCCACACAACGGATGATTCCCTGTTCCTGCACAATGATGTCATTGCTATTGGCTGGCAGGACTTTGGAGATTGCGGCAATCTGGAACCAAGTCGGGAAGCCTATAAAGCGCACTATATAGACACATATCCAGACAGCAAAAAGGGGGCCATCGCTACCAGTGCCGGGATGCTGTATCGGTTTGCTGTAGGGGTGAAAATCGGTGACTATGTGGTGTTTCCGTCTAAGACTGACCGAAAAATCAACATTGGTGTCGTTGAGAGCGATTTCATTTATAACTCCGAAGCCGCCCCGTATGTGCAGCAGAGAAAAGTAAAGTGGCTGAAACACTTACCCCGGACTGCATTCTCTCAAGGTGCGCTGTATGAGGTCGGTTCGGCGCTGTCCTTCTTTTTGCTCAAGAACTACGCTGACGAATACATGCAGGCTCTGGATAAAGGCTTCAAGCCTTCGTCAGCCTTGGCAGAGCCGGACGAAACCGTGGCAGCTACCGCAGAAGATATTGTTGAAGCCACCAGAGACTTCGTTCTGAAAGAGCTGAGCAAGCAGCTGAAAGGATATGCTCTGGAAGAATTTGTTGCAGAGCTCCTGCGTGCAATGGGATATCGCTGCACCGTATCCCCCCAGGGCGGCGACAGCGGTATAGACATCACCGCATACAAAGACGAACTGCCTCCCCGTATTCTTGTCCAGGTAAAAAGTCAGGACAGCGACATTAAGGAATCCACCATTCAGTCCTTAAAAGGAGCCATGCGCGAGGGGGATTACGGCTTATTTGTTACGCTGTCCAACTACACAAAGAATGCCGCAAAATACCTGGAAAGCACACCGATCATTCGTGGGATCAACGGTACGGAACTTGTGGATCTAATTCTGAAATATTACGGTCAGCTTGGTGAAAAACATCGGAGAATGATTCCTTTGAGGATGGTGTATATTCCTGTCCCTGAGGAAAAGCTGTAGCGTTAAAAAGACATAAGTCAAATATTGCAGCCCACCGGTCAATCGACCGGTGGGCGTGCTGTCGTTATTGCCTGATCTGCGTGCTGCATAGGAACGCATGATAGGAGGAACGATTTGTACGCTGATAGCACTTCATCCGCTGGAATGGTAGTATCAAAAAATGCAGGGCTCCAAATCGTGGAGCCCTGCTAAAATCTTATGTTTTCTAAAGCTGAAGCCACGTAAGCACAGCTAAAGTATTTCGGCAGATTTATCTCTCCGTTTATACCTTACCTGGAATTTTGCCACACCAACGCATAGTCGCTTCCCGAATTTCTTCAGCGATTTCATTCAGCTCCTTCTTATCCTGATCGTTTACAGGCACCAAGGGCCGCCGCACGCTGCCAATCTCCATTCCCTGCAGATGCAGCAAGTACTTCAATCCGGACAGAAGATGTCCATGCTTCTGAATGATTTTCAGCGTCGTTGTGGTCATGAACTTCTGAATTTCCGCTGCATTGACAAAATCTCCCTGACGAATATACTCATCTGCTTTTAAATAAAGATCCAACATCACTAGATAGGTACTACCAATACCACTGTCGGCACCCATCAATCGTCCAGCTACAAATTGTTCATCCGGCCCATTAAAGACGACGCAGTTATCCTCTCCGCAAGCCTTAAACCGCATAATGTCCATAACGGGCAACGAGGTATTCTTGATTCCTATCACATAGGGATTTTCCAGCATTTTCTTAAAAATGTCAAAGCTAATGGATACACCCGTAGTTCCTGGAATGTTATAGAGGATAAAGGGCAGCTTCGCCGCATCGATCATGGCATTCCAATATTCCATTACGCCATATTCCGGCTGCGCAAAGTAGAAGGGCGGAACAGAAGAGATTGCATCTACTCCACATTGAGCGGCATAGGATGCCAGTTCCACAGCTTCATCAGTGGCACAGGCACCAACGTGAGCAATAATCGTCATTTTTCCGCCTACTTCTTCTGTTACCGCGCGAATCACCTGCTTGCGCTCTTCAACAGTCTGATATACGAATTCACCGGAGCTACCAGTCAGATAGACACCCTTGGCCCCTTTTCCCAAGCAATACCGAGCCAGCATTTTGCTTCGCTCCGGACTGATGTTGCCTTTCTCATCATAGCAGGCTGGGAAGGCTGGGAATACACCCTTGAATTTTTCCAAATTGATCATAAAAATTCTCTCGCTTTCGTAAACCTTCTGCATTTTCTGAAAACAGTGTTTCACTTCTGCTCCTAGTCTGATTAAGGCCGGAACTGTTTTCGAATTGCAGCAAACCAGTTTTTGTTTTCCGTGACCCCTTGCCTTAGGCAAGGGGTCATCAGTTTTTTTAGTGTGTTACTGTTTCCGGATTGACCACGTTTTTATGAACCCGGCCAGCAAAATGGTCTGCGATGATATCTGCTATCAGCAACTGACTGCGTTCTTCGCTCTCCACCGCTAAAGCTCCAAGATGAGAAGTGATAAAGGCGTTATCCATGTGCAACAACGGATTGTCAGGATCAGGAGGTTCCTGGCACATCACATCGGCTCCAAATCCACGAATGGCTCCGGTCTGTAGTGCAACGATCAAATCCTCTTCGTTGATAACTCCACCTCGGCAGGTATTGACCAGGTAGGCCGTAGTCTTCATCAATCGGAAACACTCTGCGTTGACGATTCCCTTGTTGGCCGGTGTAAAGGGAATATGCAGGCTCACAATATCTGCCCGTCGGTATATCTCCTCCGGACTGTTGACCAGCTCCACACCGTACTCCTTTGCAAAGGTCCGTCCTGCATCGTTCAGGTAAGCATCGTAGGCTATGACTTTTCGATGGAAACCGCTGGTGATTCGAACCAGCTGTCTGGCAATGTTACCAAAGCCAATAAGGCCCAGCAGTTTGCCGTCTAGCTCATTTCCCGGTATAGAGCAGGGCCAAATGCCCTTTCCGACGCCGTTGACGGAATAGCAAAACCGTCTGCCCAGATTGAGAATATGCAACAATGCAATTTCCGCAACAGCCGGAGAATTCATACCTGGCAAATTCGCAACAGGAATACGGTGCCGTGTTGCAGCCGGAATATCCACATTATCTAACCCCGCGCCATAGCGGATGATGATGCGATTTCCACCAGCAATGGCCGCCAGTTGCGCATCTCCCCAACGTTCCCCGATGCTGACAATGGCATCCGCTTCCAAAGCGCGGGTGACACTTTTCTTCTGATCGACGCCCACATCTTCCGTAATGCAGCGCCATCCTGCCTGATTGCAACGAGTGATGATCGGTGTTAGGTCCACCTTATTGGGGTCCAAATTCACCCATACAGTTTTCTGCTCATCCAACGGAAGTTCCTCCTTTTAACCTCCGGTAACCACAGAGGCGGTGTCTTGCAGTTCCTTCTGAAGCTGCGCAATTGCCTGATCCTTGGTGGCACTGCCGGTAACGATGGAATTCAGCATTCTTGCGATTGGGAAGGAGTAGTAGTTCTTGGAAGCGATGGCACGGCCCTCCAAAGTCTCACAGGGATAGCCATAGTAACCAACAGCGTTCTGAATGTACTCGATTGCCTGCTTGTTCACACCGCTGCCCCAGGTTTCAGAGCCCACCAGGTCCTGATAAACAGGAGCGAATACGGGTGCAATAGAATCCATATAAGTATCATACCACTCTTTTTCCGAAATAAACTTGATGAATTCCCGTGCGTTTTCGGAATTCTTGGCATCCTTCATAATGGCCCAGCCAGAGGGATTTCCAAACACAGCATTATCCGCAGAACCGGCAGGCAAGTTCAATACCAGAGTATTTTCAAGCAATTCTGCATACTGCTCATCGTTACGGATGGCATTATACAGAGTAGGCACGTTAATGACCATTGCAGATTCACCCATCAAATAGGTCTTATTGTTTCCACCGGAATCCCAGGTGATGGCTGCGGGAGGAATGGCCCCAGCCTCATACAGTTCCACATATTTATCGATCATAGCACTCAGGCCTGCATTGCTGTCAGCTACGATCTTGCCGTCCTTATCCATCAGGCTGCCGCCCATATCCCACATCATCATACGGAAGCTGTTTTCGCAATCCTCGTCCGTGGGTCCGCAACCCATACCCAGGCCATAGAAACCATTGTCCGGATCGGAAATTGCCACAGCGGCATCCCACAATTCTTCCCAAGTCGTGGGGAGAGCCACACCCTTGGCTTCAAATACATCTTTCCGTAGGAACAGCAAGCTGCTGGCTGCATAGAACGGGACAAAGTAGTTCACGCCCTCAATCTTGGTGCCATTCTTCAGTGCGTCAAACATAGGCCGCTGACCGTCGATCTCTTCTACCAAATCCGTCACATCAGAGAAGGGATTTCCAGGATAATAGCTGACAACTTTATAAGGGTTCACAAGGGTAAGATCCGGAACGTTGCCCGCTTCTACAGCAGCATTCAGCTTCGTCATATAATCTGTAGCGCTGATGAACTCTGCCTTGACCTTCACACCCTTTTCCTGTCCAAAAGCCTGGATGCGCTCGTCAAAGAGCTTATCAACATCCTCGCTAAAGCTCTTCTCTACCCAAATTACCAAGGAACCGCCATCAGAAGTGGTCGATTGGGTTCCTGTCTGCTCTTTGTTTTCCGCATTAGGAGCAGTGGTGTCCGTCTGTTTTCCGCAGCCGGCAAAAGCAGAAAGTACAAGCACTGCCGCAAGAACGATTGCCAATAACTTTTTCATTGTGTGTCCTCCTTGAGTTTCTTTTTTGTTGTGACGATTGAAAATGGGGCAATAACTAAGCCTTCACACCTCCCTCTGTAGCGCCTCCCACCATCAGGTTGGAGAAGAAGATGTAGACCAGCAGGATCGGAATGCAAGCGATGATCGCACCGGCCATAATTTGGTTCCAAGGGTAAATATCGCCGTAAATCAAGTTTGAAATTACAAGTGGGAATGTTTTCATTTCCTTACTGCTTATGTTCACCAGCGCATACATGTATTCTCCCCAGCACATGGAAAAAGCGAAGATAAATGTGGAGATAATACCTGGGGTAGCCAAAGGAAATACGATCCGATACATACACTGAATCCGGGTACATCCGTCCACCCTTGCAGCCTCTTCTATTTCTTTAGGTACCGACCGAACATGAGGAATCAGCATCCAACTAACATAAGGCAAAGTAAATGTGGGATAGATCAGCATCAATCCGAGGATATTATCGGTCAGGCCGCATTTGGAAACAAACAAAAACAGTGGAATATAAAGTACTGATGTGGGGATTAGGTAGGAAAACAAGATCAGCTTGGACACGCCTTGCCGTCCCCGAAAGCGCAGTCTCGCAACCACGTAGGAAACCGGGTAACCCAAAGCTATAGAAATCAGTGCGCAAACGAAAGCGATAATAAAGCTATTTTTCAATGCATTCAGGTAGGGCGTTTTGGTAAACAGATATTTATACCCCTCCAGTGTTGGTTTTTTAGGAAGAAAGGTTGGCACTTTCTGATACATTTCAAATTGGGTTTTGAAGGAGGTGTTCAGCATCCAGTAGATGGGAAACAATGCCACAATCAGGCACACCGCTACCATTGCCATACGCAGGATGTACAGTAACTTCTTTTTTTGCTTCATCGTCATTGTGCTCAATCCCCCTGCTTCAACATTTTCCGGCTGACAATGCTGATCAGCACCAGCAGCACCGGCATCGCCAGCACACTCACAGCGACCGCCATGCCCAGTTGCATATTGGTCATTGCCGTACGGTAGCTGAAAACACCTATAACCTCCGTAGCTCCGCTAGGTCCACCGCCGGTAAGCAGCCAGACCGACTCGAACTCGTTAATAGTCCAAATCGTAGAGACCAGCATAGTCAGAAGAATAACATCCATGATTTCAGGAAGGGTTACATAGAAGAATTTCTGGAACACACCCGCTCCATCCAACTCTGCCGCCTCATAGTAATCTTTTGGGATTGTTTGCAGCCTGGCCAAAATGGAAATTCCAAAGAAGGGACTTCCCCGCCATATGTTTGCCACCAGGACGGCAACCATAGCTAAGGTTGCATTGCCCAGCCATATCAGATTTCGGTCAATCAGTCCCATTCGGGTCAGCAGGTAGTTGGCCACGCCACCGGTATCAGAAAAAATCCAGCGCCAGTTCAAAACCGCTACGATATTGGGCAGCGTCCAAGGTATGATCATCAATGCCCGCGCCACGTTTCTTCCTTTGAACTGAAAATTTAGGACCAATGCCATAATCAAACCGAATACCAATTTCCCGAGAATGGAGAATACAGTGTAGACGACTGTATTACCAACCGCATTGCGGAAGCTCCCATTCTTTAATAGATTGATATAGTTTTTCAGCCCAACAAAATGTCCCTGACTGCCAATCATCTTATCCGTGAAGCTGATGTATAAGCCCCAGCACACAGGAATAATCAACACGATTAGAAGATATGCAAACATTGGGGCACCGACCGTATAGGCGAAGCGGGTATCCCCCCGAAGGCGGACGCTGCCGGACTTCTGCTTACATTTCATAGACTCATCTCCCACAGCAAACTTTGTATTTGTACTTTGTTCTACAAACTACAATCTGCAAGAAGAATATCACTTTATACAATATTTGTCAATAAGCTATTTTCATTTTTGTATGTTTTCACATATTTAATCTTGCTGTTTTGTCGAATATTACAAATAGCCCATTGGCTGGTTGACTTTTCTTGTTGGTTTATGCTATGCTGATGGCAAAGAAAATTCACGATTTATTCTGCTGATACTGCAATTTGGTTTTGGGAAAACCGTCCCGAAACTTTGACATAGGTCAGTGAATATTAAGAAAAGAGGAGTACCATGTCAAATACCGTTGTTCCGAAAATGCGAAGTTTGAAAACCCCTAAACTGTATCTGCAGGTCTATCAGGAAATTAAGGATTATATTTTGAAAAGCGGTCTAAAACCCGGGGATAAACTGCCAACTGAAATGGAAATGTGTCGTTTGCTGGGAGTTAGCCGCAATGTACTGCGGGAAGCCATAAAAGCATTGGAAATCACAGGGCTTGTTCGTTCGACCCCCGGAGTAGGTAGTGTGATTCAAGAGTTTAATCCAGATTGCCTTTTTGACAGTTTAATATATAATGTTGGTGCCGATGCTGGCGACATGCTGGAACAGTTTCGCAGGCTTCGCCGGGTCCTGGAATTAGGCTTTGCGCAGGAGGCTTTTGAAACCATTAAGCCGGATTCCATTGAGCGACTGGGACAGTATGTTCAGGTCATGGACTCCATTGCGCGAAAACACGCCAGTTCCAGCAGTGAACAGGCCACATTCGGCATCCGTTTTGCCGAAGCAGATGCTGCCTTTCATAGGGTACTGTATGCAGGACTAAAAATGCCCCTGCTCAGCTCCCTGTTGGACTCTTTCTGGGCTTATGATAAAAACTACGAACGGCCCACATCTTCTTCCTATCTTCTCTTTACTGTCGAGAAGCACCGCAGCATTTGGAAAGCCTTGACTCGACGGGACTACAACGCCTTCCGAGAAGCCCTGGAAATCCATTATCAGGTAGTTTATCGAAAAGGCGAAAGCGGTGGCAACAATGAACTACTCTACAGAGAACTGAACGACCCACATTCAAACTATTTCACCAATGAGACTTGATCTATAACATATATTGTAGATAAGTTATTAATATCAGAAGCGTAAAAACTTATAACGTAAGCGCTCTGAGCGCTTACAAGAAAACTAATCGAAGATATATGTGTAGATGATTAGGCAGACATAAAATGACAGCCCACCGATCAATTGACCGGTGGGCTGCTCCACTTCTATTCCCATAATCCTCCAACCGATGCTCTGCCGTCCCCCTTGATGTACTCCTCAATTCCACCGCCTAGCACCAGCTGTGAATACTCTAGCGGCCTATTGTAAATCAGCCAATCCAACTCTGAGCGTTGATACATACTGTCTGCAACTTCGTTTTCCACGGCGATGGTGCTGATAGCGACCATGCTGCCATCGGAAAAGTGAAGCTCCACGCAGGCGGTGTCCATGTTAAATTCGCAGGAAGTGACTTCTTTCATCTCAATTTACCCCTTTCGTATACGCACAGTTTCAGCTCTCTTTCTCGTCACTATGTACAACTACCACCCCCGCCTTTTAGCCAAATCCAACATAGAAAAGCAGTATTTTTCCCACCGTGTCAATGATGTCTGCAACGGGTCGCCCTCCCGGATTCGCAGGGTTCTGCGGATCTCCTTCGGAATGACGATTCTCCCCAGGTCGTCCACCCGGCGTACAATGCCTGTTGCTTTCATATTCTTTTCTCCTTTGAAGCGCAAAGCGCTGTTTACTCCGGTAGAAGTATTTGCAGGAAAAGGGGAATTATGTATGATGAGGGGCAAAGGATGATTGGTGCGTGGGCTGTTTTGTCGTGGACAATGCAATGGAACTAAGCGGGATTTCTCCAGGAATTCGTGAACTTCACCAATCACCTGAAACATTTTTCCGACGACTGGCGAAAAATTTATCCGGCGATTGGAAAAGCCTGGCTTTCCAGTCAAAAAGGAGTACACGCTCCCAAACGGACACACCGCCCGGTGGTCGCTCTCGCGTGCCCACCGGGCGGCACTGTTTCTTTCTCACAAATCCCCACAGCCCCATTCGTTGTCCCCATGTACAACGTCCATCCCTATGTCTTGGCTGGTGCAGCATTTCCCGGGGCTTCAAAATACGCCATTTCGTCATGAACCCCCCAGGAGCGGACGTTCCCTGGGGGGTTCTGTTCTCTTATGCGTTCGTGCTTAGCGGTCTCCCCGGTCGAAGGCCGTCAGGTCTTTGACTACCTCACCGGCGATGATCATGCCGGCGGCGGCCACGGCGAAGGGCGTGGAGCCGGGGATGTCCCGGCGCTGGGTACACTTGCGGGCCGTGTCAGGAGGGCAGACGCAGTCCGCCCGGCAGGAAATTGCCATGTCCTCCAGGGGACGGATGGGCTTTTCTTCGGAGTAGACCACCTTCAGGTGGTCTATGCCGTTCTGGCGGCAGATCTTTCGCATGACCCGGGCCAGGGGGCACACGCTGGTCTTGTAGATATCCGCAACCTTAAAGGCCGAGGCCTCCACCTTATTGCCCGCGCCCATGGAGCTGATCACCGGAACGCCCGCTGCCCGGGCCCGGAGAATGATCTCCTTCTTGCCGGTAACGGTGTCGATGGCATCCACCACATAGTCATACTGGGAAAAATCGAACTGGTCGGCGGTGTCCGGCATGAAAAAGGTCTGGTAAGTTGTCACCTGGCAGTTGGGATTGATGTCCAAAATGCGGTCCCTGGCCACATCCACCTTGTATTTTGCAACGGTGCTGCGGGTGGCCAGGATCTGCCGGTTCAGGTTGGTGATGCAGACCTTGTCGTCATCGATCAGATCCAGCGCCCCAACCCCGGACCGGGCCAGGGCCTCCACGGTATATCCCCCCACGCCGCCGATGCCAAACACGGCAACCCGGGCATTTTTCAGCCGCTCCATGGCATCCTTGCCAAAGACCAGCTCCGATCTGGAAAATTGATTCAGCATAGTTCTCTCCTGTTGTTGGTTTGTGCCCTATTATACGATTGATTGCGTAGGTTTTCAATAGATTTCAAATCCCATATAGCCTTTTCCCGTTTTCGAAGGTAATGGCCTGGGCCTCCTCTGGGCTTACGCTCCAGAGGCTGGCCAGAGCCTCGGCCATGCGATAGAGCCGGGTGGGGTCGTTGCGCTTGCCCCGGAAGGGCTCCGGGGACATATAGGGGCAGTCCGTCTCAATGACCACCCGGTCCCGGGGCACCGCTGCGGCGGCTTCCAGGGCACGGCGGGCGTTTTTGAAGGTCAGCACCCCGGTAAAGCCGATGTACCAGCCCCGGCCAATGAGCCACTTGGCCATTTCCGCTGAGCCGGAATAGCAGTGAAACACCCCGGTGACCTCCGGGAATTCCTCCACAATCCGGATTCCGTCCTCATGAGCCTCCCGCTCGTGGACGATCACCGGCAGCCCCAGCTCCCGGGCAAGACCCATCTGGGCCCGGAAGGCTGCCTGCTGTCGGTCTCTGGGAACGTCCTCATAGTGGTAGTCCAGGCCGATTTCGCCGATGGCACGGATTTTCGGGTTCTCCCGGCACAGTTTTCGGTATTCCTCCAGCGCCGCCGTCAGCCGCCTTTCCAGCGCGACGGAGGGCGTGCCGTCCGCCTTGACCTGCGCGCCGAGCACAATGATGGTGTCAAATTCGCCGACCGGGGGCAGATGCGTCTCCTTGTAATAGACAAAGCCGATCAGCCCGGCCGCGCAGACCGCGCCGAGCAAAACAAGCGCCGCAAGCACCATCAGCAGCCTCCTCAAAATGTTCATCGCTTTCGCCCCTTTTCCGCCCGCGTCAAATTTCGTTCCATTCGTCCATTTGAAGCGCAATCAGCTCGTCCTCCTGCTCCTCGCGCAGCGTTCCCCGCTGGCCGGGCACACTGCGGCTGCGCATGATATAACTGATTTCCCGCTCATCCTGCCGCCCGTCAAACTGGCTGTTCTGCGTCATGGAATAGACGCTGTTCCCGGCAAAAATCAGGTGGTCGATCACGCGGACGCCGATCACGTTCAGCCCCATCGACTCGTACGATTTGAGTACGTTCTCGAACTCGTCCTTGCGGAGCAGTCCCATATCGACGAAAATGCAGATCAGTTGCCGGCCGACGGCCCGATGCAGCAGCATGGCCGCTACCGACGAGTCGACTCCCCCGGACAACCCGAGCAGCACTTTGTCCGGCCCGATCTTTTCGCGCAGTTCGGCGACGGTCGATTCGACGAACGAGGCGGGAGTCCAGTCCTGACGGCAGCCGCAGATGTCGACGACAAAATGCTTCAGCAACTGCTTGCCCTCGGTCGAGTGGTACACTTCCGGATGGAACTGGATGCCCCATGTCTGCTCTCCGTCGATCTGGAACGCGGCGACCGGCACGTCCTCCGTGCTGGCGATGATCCGGTAGCTTTCCGGAATCCGGACGATCGTATCCCCGTGCGACATCCATACCTGCGTCCGCTCGGAAAGGTCCCTGATCAGCGGATTGTCGCCTTCCGTTTTCGACAGCATGGCCCGTCCGTATTCCCTCGTCGCCGAGGGAGCGACCTCGCCTCCGTAGCAATGCGAGAGGTACTGGGCTCCGTAGCAGACGCCCAACAGCGGTAGCTTGCCCTTGATCGCTGACAGATCGACGCGCGGGGCCTCCTTGTCGCGGACCGAATAGGGGCTTCCGGACAGGATGACGCCTCGTACCGATGCGTCCAGCGCCGGAATGCGGTTGAAAGGGTGGATTTCGCAATATACGTTCAACTCGCGCACGCGGCGGGCGATCAACTGCGTGTACTGCGATCCGAAGTCCAGAATCAGTATTTTTTCCTGCATATTCTCTCGTTTAAGTTTTTTCGGTTCGATTGCGCTCTTTCCGCCGGGAGTTTACGAGCGGATTTCGGCTCCGGCATGCTGCTCGAAAGCGCGGATCAGATTGCTCATCGCGCGGTCGATCGCCGAGTCGGTCAGCGTCTTGGTCGTGTCTTCGAGGATGAAGCTCAGCGCGTAGGATTTCTTGCCTTCGGGCAGCTTGTCGCCTTCGTACACGTCGAACAGCGAGACGCTGCGGAGCAGCTTTTTCTCCGTGCTCCGGGCGATGGAGTACAGCCGGGAGAAGGTTACCTCCTTGTCCACGAGCAGGGCCAGGTCGCGACGGACCTCGGGATATTTCGACAGTTCCGAGACCGTGACCGAGTGGTTCCGCGTGATCCTGACCAGCGTGTCGAAGTCGAGTTCCGCATAGTATACGTCGGCCTTGATGTCGAACAGGCTGCGAATCTTTTTCGACACGATGCCCATTTCGAGAAGTTTCTTTCCGTTCCAGCGGCAGACGATCGCTTCCGAGTAAAGGTCGCTTTCGAGCGGTTCGGTCTCGGCCGCATTCAGGTCCAGTCCGAAACGGAGCATCGCCTTTTCCGCCATGGCCCGCAGCGTGAAGAAGCCGGCGGGCTGCGCGGCGACGTTCCACGAGGGCTGACGGTCGTTTCCCGTGACGGTCATCGACACCTTGGCCCGCTCGGAGTACGGAGCCAGTCCCCCTTCCTCCTTTTTGGCCGGGTCGTAAAAGTAGCAGTTTCCGTATTCGTACAGCTTCAGGTCCGCGTTGCGGTGGTTCACGTTCAGCTGGACGGCTTCCAGCGCGTTGAACAGCAGCGTCTGACGCATGACGCTCAGGTCGTTGCTCAACGGATTCAGTATCCGTACGCAATGCTCGGCCGGATAGCCGGCCAATCCGTCGTAATAGGACGCCTTGGTCAGCGAGTTGCTCATGATCTCGTTGAAACCGTTGGCGGTCAGCATGTCCGACAGCAGGTTGACGAGCCGGTCGCGGTCGGGATGCGGAGCGTACGACAGCGTCGAGTGGACGCGTTGCGGAATCTCTACGTTATTGTAGCCGTATATGCGCAGAATGTCCTCGACCAGGTCGGCCTCGCGCCGCACGTCTACCCGGTAAGGCGGTACGGCGACGCTCAGTATGCCGTCGCGCTCGCTTTCGATCCGCACGTCGAGCGCGACGACGATCCGCCGGATCGTCTCGTCGGGAATCTCCTTGCCGATCAGTCTGCGCACCCGGTCGAGCGATACGTCGAACCGGAACGGCTCGATACGGACGGGATAGAGATCCGTGACCGGAGACGAAATCTCTCCCCCTGCCAGCTCCTTGACCAGCAAGGCCGCGCGCATCAGCGCGTAGGGCGTCATGTCGGGATCGATCCCGCGCTCGAAGCGGAACGAGGAATCGGTGCTCAGCCCGTGGCGCTTGGCCGTTTTACGAACCCAGACCGGGTTGAAATAGGCGCTTTCGATAAAGATGTCGGTCGTCGTTTCCGTGACGCCCGAGTCGAGCCCGCCGAACACGCCGGCTATGCACATCGGCTCGCGGGCGTTGCAGATCATCAGGTCGTCGGCCGAAAGTTTGCGCTCGATCCCGTCCAGCGTCGTGAAAGGGGTTCCTTCGGGACAGGTCCGCACGACGATGCGGCCGCCCTCGATTTTCGCCGCGTCGAACGCGTGCAGGGGCTGTCCCGTTTCGTGCAGAACGAAGTTAGTGATGTCGACCACGTTGTTTTTCGGATTCATTCCGATCGCGCGCAGCCGTCGCTGGAGCCATTCGGGCGAGGGAGCCACCTTCACGCCGGTTATCGTGACGCCCATGTATCGCGGCGCGGCTTCGGCATTCTGCACTTCGACGGTTATTTCTTTCCGGTCGCTGTCCTGTGCGAAGGCTTCCACCGGCGGAAGCTTCAGCTTGCAGGGCAGGCCGTTGGCTTTTAAATAAACGGCCAAATCGCGCGCTACGCCGTAGTGCGACATCGCGTCGGCACGGTTCGGCGTCAGGCCGATCTCGAGCAGGTAGTCGTCTTCCAGTTGGAAATAGTCGCGGGCAGGCGTACCGGCCGGCACGTCCTGCGGCAGCACGATAATTCCGTCGTGGGCCGTGCCGACGCCTATTTCGTCCTCGGCGCAGAGCATGCCCAGCGACTCGACGCCGCGTATCTTGCTTTTCTTGATTTTGAATCCGTTCTGCTCTCCCGTGGGATAAAGCGTCGAATTGATCGTCGCGACGATCACTTTCTCTCCGGCGGCCACGTTCGGGGCGCCGCAGACGATCTGAGTCGGCGTGCCGTCGCCCAGATCGACCGTCGTGACATGCAGCTTATCGGCATCGGGATGCTTCTCGCATGTAAGTACGTGGCCGACGACCACTCCTGCGAGTCCTCCCCGGATCGATTCCGTCTTTTCGAGTGCCTCGACTTCCAGCCCGATGTCGGTCAGAATTCGGGCGGCCTGCTCGGCGTCGAGGTCGGTTTCGATATACTGTTTGAGCCAGTTGAATGATATTTTCATAGCGCTTGATGTTTTTTTGCTCCGTTCCGGTCGCGCGCGTCGTGCGTACAAGGCCGATTGCGGGCGCTGTCGCCGGTTGAAATGTGGCGAAAGTTACGAAAAGTTTGTCAAGTAGCCAACTTCTGGCGCGTTGATTCGCGGCGGGGCGGATTTCATGCGGGACGGGAATACGAAAAGGGGGGAAGATCAACTTCCCCCCCCCTTCGTATTTTACAAGACTTCGGTCGGATATAGGTTTGCGGGCCTCAGTCCGGGGCGAGATTGCATGCCCGGCGGACGGTCATTGCCGTCCGGTCGGAAGCGCGTCGCTGTATACGGCTCCGGGCAGGTCGCGCAGATTGTAGCGCGAAGCCATGGCCATGCCGTAGGCTCCTGCCGTCCGGATCGCCAGCAGATCGCCCCGGGAGGTTTCGGGCAGCTCGATGCCTGTGGCGAACGTGTCGGAAGACTCGCAGATCGGACCGACTACGGTATAGGTGCGCGGCTTGCCCGAGGAGGTCAGATTTTCGATCCGGTGGCGGGCTCCGTACAGGGCCGGGCGGATCAGGTCGGTCATACCGGCGTCCACGATGACGACTTGGGTTCTTGCGGCGGTCGTCTTGCCGTATAATGCGCGCGTCACCAAATCGCCGC
>ERZ773224.1319-NODE-1319-length-31162-cov-11.062108_pt1 | contig 31162 bp, 29 predicted proteins | sample MGYA00580526_ERZ773224 | MGnify/ENA primary metagenome ERZ773224 (study PRJEB29015, sample SAMEA2737743) | human gut metagenome | biome: human gut; feature: human-associated habitat; material: faeces | place: China | collected 2012 ... | reverse complement strand
GGATTGGGGACTTAAAGGCTGTATGGTCGATTACGGAGAAATACTGCCTGTTAAAAGTCTTTCATCCAACGGTATGACGGGCGATGAAATGCACAACGGTGTTTCATACTGGTATAACAAAGCGTATCATGATGCATGGTACGGCGAAATGGGTGATGATTGCATACTGTTTTCGCGCAGCGGGTGCGCAGGCTGCCAAAAGTGGGTAGGAAATTTCGGCGGCGATCAGGTTTCAAGCTTTGAGGGTCTTAATCAGGCAATCAACGGTATGCTTAACCTTACTTCATGCGGCTTTTCCGTTTGGGGAACGGATATAGGCGGCTACGGCGGTCCGCCTACGCCCGAGGTGTATATAAGATGGCTTCAATTCGGAGCGTTTAACCCGCTTATGCGCGCCCACGGCGCGGGGCGCGCCGTCCGCGAGGACCGCCCCGCCGTCCAGCACAACGGCGCGGTCGGAGAGGGGCAGCGCCTCCTCCAGCCGCTGCTCGGAGAGCAGCACCGTTGTGCCCAGCTCCCGGTTGACCCGTGCGAGCGCGGCGAGAAAGTCCGCCGCCGCGATGGGGTCAAGCTGCGCGGTCGGCTCGTCTAAAATGAGCACGTCCGGCTGCAGGGTCAGCACGGCGGCCAGGTTCAAAAGCTGCTTCTGCCCGCCGGAGAGCGATGCCGCCTCCCTGTGGAACCAGCTCTCCATGCCGAAAAAGCCCGCCATCTCGGCGACGCGGCGGCGGATGGTGGGCGTATCGTACCCGAGGCTCTCCAACCCAAAGGCCAGCTCGTGCCAGACCTTGTCGGTGACGATTTGGTTTTCCGGGCTTTGCTGCACAAAGCCGATGCGCTCCGCCTGCTCGCGCGGCGAAACGTCGGAGAGCAGGCGGCCGGCGAAAAGGACCGCGCCCGAACGAACGCCGTTGGGCGCGAGCGCGGTCTTGAACTGGCGAAGGAGCGTGCTTTTACCGCTGCCGGAAAGCCCGCAGAGCGTGACAAACTCGCCCGCGCGGAGCGTCAGGCTCACATCCCGCAGGGCGGGCGCGAACTGCCCGGGGTAGGTAAAGGTCAGGCTTTCGACGCGATAGAGCTCCATGTGCGCGCCTCCTTTCTTTGCAGCAGCACCGGCGTCAGGCAGAGCAGAAAATACGCGAGCAGCACGCTCGCGGAATACGGCGTCAGCACGCCGCGCGCCGTGGGATAGTAGCGCCACTTCACGCCGCCGAGCGCCCAGCCCGCGGCGATGTAAGCGCCGCAGAGCGCCAGCCACAAAAGCAGCAGCCTGTCGCGGCGGCTGTAGCGATAGAGGGAAAAGGCCGTGCGGCCCGGCAGTCCGTAGCCGCGGCTTTTCATGCTGTCCGCCGTCTCCACGGCGTTCTCAAGGCTCCACGTCACCATGACGGAAAAGACCGTCACGGCGCTCCTGAGCTTTTGGAGTCGGCCCTTTTCCGCGTACAGCCCCATGCCGCGACGCGCCGCTGTCACCTCGCGGAGCTTTGCCTGAAAGCGGGGCACAAAGCGCAGCGTCATGGAGAGCAGGAGCGAGAGGGCGGGCACGACGCGCCCGAAAAGGTGCATGAGCTTGTCCGAGGTCATCACCGTGTTCCAGCAGGAAAACCACAGCACCACGGCGGCGAGCATCGCCGCGGCAGCAAAGCCGTAGGCGATGGACTCCAGCGTCAGGGGGTTGCCCGAGGGGAGATAGGCCAGAATGGTCGCGCCCTGATGGTTGAAGGCAAGGTTCACCAGCGTGGCGAGCAGAGCCGACGGCGCGAGCCAGCGCGCGGTGCGCCGCACCGCCGTGCCGCCGTTTAACTGCGCGGCACACCAGAGCGCAGCGCAGAGCGAGACGGCAAGGCAGAGCGGGTGCAGGAAAAACATGGAGAACGTCAGTACCAGCACGAAATAGAGCAGATTCACCGCCGGATGGCAGGCGAGAAAGGCGTGATGCTTCATGCGCCGAGCCCTCCGCCGATATCCGCGCCGAAGTCGCAAGTGTAGACCCACTCGACGGTGTCGCCGTCCGCGAGGGTATAACGCGAGCAGCCGTAGTTGGGAAATTCGCCGTTCACGCGGTACATCCAGCCCGAGCCTTCGCCGCAGTCGAACTCGTAGAGGTTGCCGATGCCCTCGATGTAGGCGGACTGATAGACCGGCGTTTCGGAAAACTCCATGTGTATTTTGTTCTCGCGGCACACGCGCTTGAGCACGTCAAATATGCTCTCGCCCTCGGTAAATTCTACTGCGGTCGGGGCCAGCAGAACGCCGTCCGCAGGGATCAGGTCAGCCTTCTCCGCATTGAGCCAGTCCGGATTTTCCAGGATCGCCGCGCAGGAGATGGAGACCGTACACGTCGGCGCGGCGTTCTCCGGTGATGCATCGGGTTTGTTGGAAGAGCTGTCCTGTGAGTCGGAGCTGCCGCCTGTCGGCAATGCGTCGGAGGCGTTTCCCTCCGGCGCGCCGCTTTCCACTGGCTGCTGTTCTCCGACCGGCGGAGCGGCAGGAGTCTCTGCCTCCTGCCGTTCGGTTTCAGAGGGAGCGGACGTTGCGGGCGCATCCTGCGCCGCATCGGGCGCGGGCGTTTCGCTCTGCGCCGGCGTGGGTGTCGGCGTCGGCTCCGTCGTTTGTGCATTGCAGCCCGCAAGAGTGAATACCAGTGCAAGCGCCAGCAGCGCCGCACAAAGGCGCTTTGCCGTTTTCATGTCCGTCTCCCTCCTTTCGTTTCGGTGCTGCTATGCCATCAGGCGGCAGGCTGCGTCAGCGCCGCCATCCGGTAGAAGCTGCTCTCGCCGCGCTCGGCGCGGACGAGCGACGCGAGGGCGCAGACCGCCTGCTCGCTTGCCATGAGATTCGTTTCCCCGCCGCGCTCGTGGCAGAAGCCGCCGTCCGCGTTCTGATAGGTCAGCAGCGCGTCGAGCACGCTGTGCCCATTCTTCACGAAGCGGCTGTCGTCCGTGTCAAGGCCCAGCGCGTTGAGCGCAAGGAGCACCTGCGCGCAGCTCTCGGCATTCTCACTCCCCCAGGAAGAGAAGCCGCCGTCTGCATTCTGCGTGGCGCTCAGGCACACGAGCGCGCGGTCGACTGCGGGCCGGACGCTGCTCTGCTCCCGATACTTCGCCAGCGCCTGTAAGGCCATGGAGGTCAGGTCGGGATCGGCGTCCTCGCCCATGAAGCTCCAGCCGCCGTTTGCAAGCTGAGCGGCTAGGATAGCATCCACATACAGCTGCCGCGTCGCCTGCGTGCTTGCCGCCGCGTTCTGCGGCATGGGATAGTCGCGGCTGTCGAGCGCGAGGAGCGCGTAGATCACGCCGTTCACGCCCTGCGCCGCCGTCTTTTCGTAGTCGCCGAGCGGAAGTGTCAGATCAAAGCCCGCGACGTCCCGCGCGTCCTTCCCGAGCGCGGAGAGCGCGAGAATGACGCGGCTGTACTCAGTGTACTTGCGTTCGCTCAGCACGCCGTTTGCTTCGCGGACGGTCTGCTCGAGCGCGGCGTAATAGTCGGTGAAATACGCGGTTTCCGTGTCCGCGCCGCCGCGGGCGAGGGCCAGCACCGTCCACTCGCCGCCGAGACTGCCGTAGCGCGGCGCGCTCACGGCGGCGGTCAGGTAGGCCGACGCACGGTCATAGGCGGTCTGCGCGGTGCTCCCGCTTACGGCTTCCTTGGGCAGCTCACAGAAGCGCCGGAGGATGGCCGCCAACTGCGCGCGCGTCGCGGTAAGCTGGGGGCTGAGCGTCGTTTCGCCCGTGCCGTTGAGGACACCCTTCATCACGCACCAGTGCATCGCCTCGTCCGCCCAATCGCTGATGCTGGCCGCATCGTCATAGCGCAGTGGGAAGTACCACATACCGGTAAAGCCCTGCCCCTGCGTTTTAATATAGCGGTAGAGGATCGCGGCGAGCTGCTCGCGCGTAATGGCGTCGTTCGGGCCGAAGCTGCTCTCGGTATAGCCGGTAACGACGCCGGTCGAAGCTGCCCAGCGCACGGCCTCGCCGTACCACGCGCCCTCGTCCGCATCGGCGTAGCGCATGGCATAGTTGACGACGGGACTGCCCGCGAGACGCCAGAGAATGGTGACGATCTGGCCGCGCGTCGCTGTGCCGTCCGGCGCAAACTCGCTCTCCGAAACGCCGGCCATAAGACCGTTTTCATAGACGTACTGCACCGCGTCCGCGTACCACGCGGCAGCGGGAACGTCGGCAAAGGACGGCGCATTTTCCGCGGCGCGAGCCGCGGACGGCAGAAGGCCGACGGCCAGAGCGAGAGCTGTCAGCAGAGAGCATAACTGTTTTTTCATTGGAGGTTCTCCTTTCTTTGTAAGCGCCGCTCACGGGGCGATCTCCCCGGGCGCTGCGGTATGTCAGAACGGCAGGATGCCCATGAAATACTCCACGGCCAGCGCCACGAGGACGACGAGCGCGGAGATCAGGAAGCCGTGCACCATCGGCGCCGCGCCGGATTTCTTCATTTCGGCGAAGCTCGTGTTGAGGCCGACTGCGGCGAGCGCCGTGACCATGAGAAATTTGCTGATCCTCTTGAGCGCCGCCGCGGCTGCCGCGGGGATCACGCCCACGCTGCTGAGCACCGCCATGGCGAGAAAGCCGAGAATGAACCACGGAAAGACGCTCTTCCACCTGATCTGCACCGCGCCGCCGGACGCGGCGGCTTCCTTTTTCTTCAGGTGCATACTCACAAACGAGAATACCACCACCGTCGGGATGATGGCGAGCGTGCGCGTGAGCTTGACCATGGTGGCGAAGTCGCCCGCGCCCTCGCTGAAGGCATAGCCTGCGGCGACGACGCTGGAGGTGTCGTTGACCGCCGTGCCTGCCCAGAGGCCGTAGGCCATATCGGAAAGGCCCATCGCGCGGCCCATGATGGGGAAGAGCACGATCATCGCCATATCAAAGAGGAAGGTGGCGGAGAGAGCGTAGGCGATATCGCTGTCCTTGGCGTCGATGACGGGTGCGACCGCCGCGATGGCGCTGCCGCCGCAGATGCCGGTGCCCGCGGAGATGAGGTTCGAGAGCTTCCAGTCCAGACCCAGTGCGCGGCCGATGAAGTAGCCGCCGCCGAAGCAGGTAAGGAGCGTAAAGAGCATGACGGTCAGCGACATTCTGCCGACGTTCAGGATGGTCGTGACGTTCAGGCTCGCGCCGAGGAGAATGATGGCGAATTTCAAAATCTTCTTCGCCGTGAACTTCACGCCGGGCGCGGTGGTCTTGCCGGGCTTGCGGTAGCCGTTGATGAGCATACCGATGAACATGGCGATGACGGACGCGCCGATGACGTCGAACGGCAGCAGCGCCTCGATGCCCTTGGCGAGCAGCGCGATGACGAGCGCGAGCGCGAAGCCCGGCGCGTAGCTTTTGATTTGAGCGAGAATGGAGCGCATGGTGATCTGACCTCTCTTTGCCGGTAGTGATTTCTTTTGAATTTGCCTTGCAGGCCGCGCGCACTTCTGCTATGATCTTTGGCAGAAGCGCAGCCAAGGAGCAGAGGAGCACGATAGCTATGATAGAGAATTATGCAGAAAAAATCAAGCACGAATCCAATGGATTTATCCGGCACAACGGGATCCGCATCGTTTCCGTTGATGAGGAAAGGAGCGTGCTGGAGGCCGAGATCACCGACAACAGCCGCAACGTTTGGGGCAGCGTCCACGGCGGCTTTCTCTACACGATGGCGGACACCGCCGCCGGAGCCTTTGCGCGCATCAGGTACGGGCGGCGCAACGTCACGCTCAACGGCTCGATGAATTACCTGCGGCCCACCACGCACAGCAAGACGCTGACGGCGGTCGGGCGCGAGATCAAGGTCGGCGGACACGTTGGCTTTTTTGAAGTCAATATCACCGATGACACCGGCGCGCTCGTCGCCTGCGCGCAGATAAATATGTATTTTCTGGATTGAGCGGCCCGCTTGCGAGTCACGCTCCGCCATACCGGCAGGGTCGGGCGCAATGCCCGGCCCCCTTTTCATTCCACCGGGCGGAGAAAGGATAAGGGAAGATACGCAGCGCGTGTCTTCCCTTTGCCTTATTTTTTCCGCTGCGCGGTGAAGAGGCGGACGACGGATGAGACGAGCAGGATCGCGGCGGCGATACTGCCGGCGATGCCTGCGGTGGCGAAGCCCCGCTGGAGGGCGAGCTGGGTGCTGCCGTTCAGCCCGAGGGACATGGTGTAGTAAATACCGGCGCCGGGCAGCAGCGGTACGGCGGAGATGACCTGATACGAGGTGACCGGATACTTGCGGGCGCGGGCCATGCCCTCGGCATAGACGGCGGCGACCGCGGCGGCGATGAAGTTCGCGCCGTAGGGACCGAGACCGAGCTCGCCGCACAGCAGATACGCCATCCACGTCACGACGCCGCCGAGCGCGCACAGGCAGCGCCCCCAGCCGTGGACGTTGAAGAGGATAACAAAGCCGGTGCAGGCGACCGCGATGGCGATGGCCTGAAGCCAGAAGGGATAGGAAAGCGTGCTGGCGGCGGTCTGGCCGTAGAGGGAGGATGTGATGTGCCACGCGGCCGCGGTGCCCATGGCGATGGCGAGCGCCGAGAGGAGCACCTGCACGATGCGATTGACGCCGGAGTTTGTGTCGCCGTAGATGATGTCGCGCATGGAGTTGGTGATGAGCAGACCGGGGACCAGGATCATCAGCGAGCCGATGATGACCGCGTCCGCATAGTCGACCAGCCCGAAGGCGGCGGCGAGGTAGGCGGGCACCGCCATGGCGAAGGCGGCGGCGATGGTGCTGAAAAAGGGGTTGGTCTCGAGCTTATCCATCCGGCGCGTGACAAAGCCGATGATAAGCCCCATCAGGCCCGCCCACAGGCTGTCGCGCAGGGTTCCGCCAAAGACGGGGCAGAAGCCGGACGCGGCAAGAAGATTGCCAAGGTAATAAACGGGAACGGAATAGCTGCGGCGATCGTTTCTTGTCTCCTCCAGCCATTGCGCGGCAACGGCGGGGTCGGGCGTTTCGGCGCAGATGCGGCGCGAGAGCGCGTTGAGCCGCTCGACCGCGTCAAGATCGTTGCCGTGGAAGCCGACGCGCTTCATCACCATCAGCGGCTTGCCGTTGTCCGCCTCAAGGCTGACCATGACGCAGTTGGGGATCGCAAAGGTCTCGCATTCGATGCCGTAGGCCGCGAGCACGCGGCGCATCGTCTCCTCGATGCGGAAGGTCTCCGCTCCGGCGGCGGCCAGCTCATAGCCGATCTGCGCGGTCATATCCGTCAAAAGATAGTAGTCCATGAATATCACTCCTGCCGCCGTTTTGTGGAACGGCGGGCATTATCTTACTGCGAAAGCATTCCCCTGTCAAGAAGAGAAAACACCGCTTAAAAGGCGGTGTTTTGCGCGCTGTGACATTTTTTCTCCGTAAGCTCCAGAAGCGTCTGGCGGAAGCCGTATTTTTCGGCAAGCTCCCACGCGGCGGAAAGGTTCCTCTCGCCCGCGCGGCGGTCCTTGACGCAGCGGAGCATGAGGTTTTTCGGCGAGTGGGCGAAGTCGATGAATTCGATCACGTCCACCGTGTAGCCCATGTCCTCGAGCACGGCGGCGCGGATGGAATCGGTCAGCAGCGCGGAAAAGCGCTCCTGCAAAAGACCGTGGCGCAGCAGCACGTCGAAATCGCCGCCCTTGTGGATGGTGGCGTTGATCTCGTGCTGGCAGCAGGGAACGGAGAAAATGTGCTTCACGCCCTTTTCGACGGCGTACCAGAGGGCGTAGTCCGTGGCGGTGTCGCAGGCGTGGAGCGTGACGACCATATCCACATGGGTGTCCGCGAGTGTGTCGCGCGTGACGTCGCTCACGACGAAGCGCAGGCCGTCGTAGCCGTACTTTTGCGCGATGGCGTTGCAATGCTCCACCACATCCTCCTTGAGGTCGTAGCCGAGTATCGTGGCTTTCACGCCGCGCTTGACGGTGAAATAGTAGTAAAGAATGAACGTGAGATACGATTTGCCGCAGCCGAAGTCGAGAATGGCGATCTCCTGCTGCTCCGAGGCACGGAAGGCGTCGTCCACCAGCTCGATGAAGCGGTTGATCTGCTTGTACTTATCATACTTCGCCTTGACGATGCGGAGGTCCGGCGTAAACACGCCGAGGTCGACGAGCGCGGGAATGTTCTCGCCCTCGGCAAGGATGTATTCCTTTCGGCGGTCATGCGCCTTCGGCGCGGCGGTGCGCTGCGCCTCGCCTTTCGCGGTGCATTTGTAGCTGCCGTTCGTTTTGCGGATGTACTGGCGCGTCTCCGTCTCGGTGCAGAGCACGGCCTGAAGATAAAGACCGTCCAGCTCCTGCGCGAACAGCCCGGGCAGCTGGCCCTTCGTCACGTTGCGGTGCGTGACCTTCTGCCCCTGCTGGTATTCAAGCTGAAAAAACGCCTTGCCGCGCAGCGACAGCGGGCGGATGGTCACCCTGGAGCAGCCGATGCGCGCGAGCGGCTGAGAAAGCACGGCCTTGGTGAGCGTGTCGAGCCGCGTGGTGAGGTCGTCCAACACAATGCTCATGCGCCGAACCTCTCTTTCAGGGCAAGATGCGCGGCGTAGAGCTCGTTTTTGCTGTAAGTGTTGTTGTCGTCCTTCAAAAGCAGCTTGATGGCGTCCTTGGCGGTGCAGTCATGCTGCACCATGCAGTCCACGAGCAGCGCCTCGGGCGAGGAGACGTGCTCGACCTCGGTGATGAGATAATCCTCCTCCACCTCGCAGAGCAGGACGTATTCGCCCTTATCGTAGCTGCCCTTGGCGAGCAGTTGATCGCGCACCTCGGCGGGCGTGCCGCGGAAGGTCATCTCGTGGAGCTTCGTCATGTCGTTGCACAGGCACAGCCGCACGCCGGCGTGCTCCGAGATAAAGAACTCCACCGCGTCCATGATGCGCTTGGGGCTTTCGTAAAAGCAGTAGGTGCGCGTGTCGCCGCGGCGCATCATGGCGAGCGCACGGCGGCGGTCGGCAGCCTCCCGCGGGAAGAAGCCGAAGAAAAAGAAGGTCGAAAGGTCGAAGCCCGAGATGGACAGTGCCGTGACCGCGGCGCAGCAGCCGGGCACGCCGACCACGCGGATGCCCGCGTCGATGGCGGCACGGATCAGCTCGTTGCCGGGGTCGGAGATGCAGGGCGTGCCCGCGTCGGTGATGACGGCGATGCTCTTGCCCTGCTGAAGCTGCTCGATGAACCACTTGGCCTTGCCGTATTCGTTGAACTTGTGGTTGGCGGAGAGCTGGTTGCCGCGGATGCCGAGCTTGTTGAGCAGCACGACGCTGCGGCGGGTGTCCTCCGCCGCGATGATGTCCGCCGTCTCTAAAATTTGGCGGCCGCGCTCGGTCATGTCGCGCGCGTTGCCGATGGGCGTCGCCACGATATAAAGCGTGCCGACGGTGTTCATTTCGTCCATAGCGTTCTCCTCTTAGAATAGCATGACCTGGTCGGGGTCGTCGCCCTGCCCGATGGCGCGCAGCTGCTCGGCGTTCTTCTCGCTCAGCGCGTCGGAGACTGCCATTTTGCGCAGAATGTTGTGCACCGTTTTGTCGAACTCCGTTCCCTCGCGGTAGTCGGCGGGGAAAATGAAGTCTACACGCCCGTCCTGCAAAAGCTTTTCCACGCCTGCGCGGTTGCTCTTCTGATAGACCGCGACGGCCTGTCCGCCGTAGGCGCGCATCATCTTCATGCACGGCACGTCGGAAAGTCCATCGCCGACGTAGACCATGTTGGTGAACGGCACGCGCTTGGAGTCGTCGGGCATGGAGTCGTTGAGCTCCTTGTCGCGGGCGATGTCGAGAATGCCCTTGTTGATGCGGTAGACGAACTGCGTCTTGTTCGTGAAGTTGACGTCCAGCTTCGGCCAGGCGGCGAGGCCGCTTTCGTCGTAATAGAACTCGCAGGCGTAGATCTGCTTGAACTCATGGGCGATGCCGCTGCCCTCGATGATCTCACGCAGACCGGAGGAGATGACGTAATGCTCCACGTCCACGCCGAGGTCCGCGCCGTAGGCGGTGATGCGCGCGAACCACTCGCGCACGCCGGGAAATAGCTCGATGGCCTCGCCCGAGCGGACCAGATAATCGCGGTCGAGACGGATGCCCTGCGCGGCGCACTCGCGGATCATGGTGTACATATAGGCGAGCAGGCCGTCCATTTTGTTCTCATAGCCGAAGCCGTTGGCCTTGGCCCAGAACTCCGAGGGCGTGTAGCCGAGGGAGGGAATAAAGGCATAATCCTCCATATCGGTGGTGCAGAGGGTCTTATCAAAGTCGTAAAGGAACGCGACGATAGGGCGTTTGGTCATGGTGTCCTCCTGTGAAAAAAGCGGCTCGGAGAGAGCCGCTCTTTTGAAGTGCGTTTTATTCTTCGCCGTGGTAGTTGCGGCCGAACTTGAGGTCGCTGAGCTTGATGGCGCGGGTCGCGGAATCGAGGAAGGGATTGCCCTCCTCCGGGCTTTCCTCCGGCTCCTCGGGCGCTTCCTCGGCCTCCGGCTCGACCTCCGCCGCCTTCGTGAGGTCGGGGAGCTTGAAGGAATCCATGATGCTCTTTTCGATCTCGCTGACGTCGGCGGCGGGCTTGGCGAGCTCCAGCGGAGCCGCGGGGGCGAGGTCCGCTTCGGGAAGCTCCTCGAGGAGCTTCATCTCACGCTCGTAAAGCTCGCGCACGCGGGCGAGGAAGTCCGCGGTCTCGGCCTTAGCGGCGGTCAGGCGGCGCTCCTCCTGCGCGACCTCATCGCGCAGCGCGCCGATCTTGCGGTTGGCCTCGCTTTCGGCGTTTTCGAGCAGGGACTTTTTCTTCTCCTCCGCCTCGGCGACCATGCTGTCTGCCATCTTCTGCGCGGTCAGCAGCGCGGCGCGCATGGCGTCCTCGGTCGAGCGGTATTCCTCGACCTTGTCCACGAGCACCTTCATCTTCGCCTTGAGCGCGGCGTTTTCCTTGTAAAGCGAGGTATAGTCGTCGGTCAACTCATCAAGGAACTCATCGACCATGGCCATGTTGTAGCCGCCCATGACGGCCTTGGCAAATGCGTGGTTGGAAACCTCCTGCGGTGTCAGCATCGTGCAGCCCTCCGTCTCTTATAAGTACAGTCCGTTGTTTTCCAGCTCGTCGATCAGGTCGCCCATGATATCGACGTGGTAGGGCGTGATGATGTAGGTGTTGGCCGCGACCTTCTTGATCTTGCCCTCGCCCGCGTAGGCGACGCCGGAGAGGAAGTCGATCAGGCGGCGGGCAATGTCCTTGTTCGTGGATTCGAGGTTGATGACCACCGTGCGCTTTTCCTTCAGGTGGTCGGCGATCTCGCTGGCATTCTCAAAGCGCTCGGGCTTGACGAGCACGACCTTGAGCTGCGTCGTCGCGTGGATGTTGACGACCTTGTTGCGGCGGTCCTCGTCGCGGTCGCGCTCGCGGCGGCTGGGCCGCTCGTCGGCAAAGGCACCCGTGTCGCGGGAGCCGAGCTCGGCAAAATCGTCTTCGTATTCTTCGTCCTCATCCTCGTAGGGATGCGCCCATTTCTTCAGATCGTCAATGAGTCCCATGGAAAAAACCTCCCTGTATCAAAGCGTATAGTGGCGCGCGCCGAAGATCGCCGTGCCGACGCGCACCATCGTCGCGCCGCAGCGGACGGCGTCCTCATAATCGCCGCTCATGCCCATAGATAATATATCAAGCTTATTATCATACAAACTCGCGTTGATGTCAACATAAAGCGCATGAACTTTTTCAAAGTAGGGCACGCTCCCGTGCTCTCCCTCGGCGACCGGCGGAATGGTCATCAGCCCGCGCAGCACGACGTGGGAGAGGCTCTTGGCCCTTTCGGCGGCGGCGCGGACCTCGGAGACGGCAAAGCCGCTTTTGGCCTCCTCCCCGCCGACGTTGACCTCAAGGAGAATGGGCTGGACGATGCCGAGCTTTTCGGCCTGCCGGTCGATATCCTCAAGCAGCTCATAGGAGCCGACGGATTCGATGAGCGCGACCTTGCCGACGACCTGCTTCACCTTGTTGCGCTGGAGATGACCGATGAAGTGCAGAGGCGCGCCGTCGTAGGCGTGCTCTGCGAGCTTCTGCGTCATCTCCTGCACGCGGTTCTCGCCGAGCGCGTCGATGCCCGCGGCGATGGCCTCGCGGCAGGCCGCGGCGTCGTTCATCTTGCTCGCGCCGACAAGCGTGATGTCCTCGGGCCTGCGCCCGGCGGAGAGCGCCGCGGCGGCAATGTTTTCCCGTACCTGCTGAATGTTTTCCCGAATGCTCATGTTCATTCGACCACCTTTCCATCGTATAGATCGTTTGCCGAGACGATCGCCTCGTCGCCGGCGCGCAGCGTGTAGAGCTGGCGCAGGCTTTCACTGGTCGTTTCGATGCCGACGGGCCGGACAAGGCAGTAATCCTCGCCCTGCCAGAGGACCTCCACCGGCTTGCGGTAGGCGCGCAGCCCCACAAGGCAGTAGACGCCGCTGCTGCCGTCCGCGTCCACGCGGATGGCATTTTTGGGGATGCGCAGTCCCTCGTAGCGCGCGAGGATCAGCTCGACGTTCTGCGCACGCAGGAGCGTGACATAGGCCAGATGGCTGCTGCCGCGCAGGACGACGATCACGCGGCCGTTCTCCTCACGCCCGATGCGCTCGACGGTGACGTCAAGATCGAAGTCCACGCCGGTCGCGGCGCGCAGGCTGAGGGCCTGTCCCTTCTGCAGCCGCGCGGCGTCTGCGGCGCTCAGCACGGTGACGAAGCGCCACTCCTCGCCGGCGATCAGCCGGCCCACGGTCGAGCTTGCCGCCTCCGGGGCGATGGCGTCGTACTGCGCGACGGTCATATTCTCCAGCGCCGCGGGGGTGAGAACGGCCTCGTAGCCGTCGGCGACGGCGCTGTAGGTGCCGGCAAACGGCGCGCGAATCGTTTGTGTGCCGCCCTCCAGACGGCCGGAGAGCGTACTGATCTCGGCATTGAGCGCGTCGATGCGCACATCCAGATCGTCTGTGCCCGCGTAGGCGTATTCGCGCTTGAGGACTGTCGTGCGCAGTTCCTCGCCGGTGGACTCGACGCTTGTCCAGCTTCCGGCGGCGAGGGCCGCGCGCAGCGCGAAGAGGTCCTCGCGGATGTCGCCGTCGAGCTTGAGCGCGGTCTCGGCGTCGCGGGATGCCTCGCGCGCGTAGCGCAGCTGCTCGAGCCGGGACCGGAGCGCGCGGAGCTGACGGTGGTCGTTCAGCGCGCTCTCGCTGCGGTAGACCGTTGCGAGCGTGCCGCCCGCGTTCACGCGTTCACCCTCGGCGCGCTCGAGCTCCAGAAGCGTTTCACTGCACGCGATCACCTGCTCGTCGCGCGCGAAATAGCCGGTCGCGGCGATGGCGTCCTCGCTGGAGTAAGCGTAGACGAGCGTGGTGGTCTGCGGGTCGACGAAGTAGCGGTAGGCCTGCACGCTGAAGTAGGCGGCCACCGCGAGAAACAGGAAAACAAAGATCAGTTTTGTCGATAGGGATCGGGATCTCATAGGCACCTCGGGAGGCTCAGGTCATTCCTCCCCGGTCTCGTCCGCCTCGTGCAGGTCGATGGGGCTCAGCGGCGCGATGGTCGAGATCGCGTGCTTGTAGATCATCTGCTGCCGCCCCTCGCTCAAAAGAACGACGGTGAAGCTGTCAAAGCCGGTCACGCTGCCGCGCATCTGGAAGCCGTTGACGAGGAACACGGTCAGCGGCACGCCCTGCTTGCGGGCTTTGGTGAGGAAAATGTCCTGAAGATTGGCTGTCTTTTTCATGTTGGATGTACCCTTTCTTTTTATTCGGGCGGCGGTTTTATGGGTGCCGTCCGTATAAAATCAGGATACGCCAAGGTTTGTGAGAATTTCTGTCGAAAATTGTAAAGCGGCGGGAAGATCGCGGGAATTTTTCCGGTAGAACCAGTGAATATCCTTGTTCCGCCGCAGCCAGGTGAGCTGGCGCTTGGCGTACTGCCGCGAGCGGAGCTTGATCTCGGCGACGGCCTCGTCCTGCGTGCATTCGCCCGCGAGACAGCCCAGGCATTCCTTATAGCCGATGGCCTGCATTGCCGTCGCCGTGCGCGGCACGCCGCTCTCGACCAAAGCGCGCACCTCGTCGAACAGACCCTGTGCGACCATCCGGTCCACGCGGAGGTCGATGATGCGCTTCATCTCCTCGCGGTCGGCGTAGGCAAGGCCGAGGTAGACGGGCTCGTAGCGCGGCGGGACGAGCAGGGTGTCGGCATTGTGCCGCGACATGGTCTTCCCTGTCTCGCGGTAGACCTCGAGCGCGCGGATGACGCGCTTTTTGTCGTTCGGGTGCAGCGCGGCGGCGCTTTCCGGATCAATGGAGCGCAGCTCGGCGAAGAGGGCCTCGCTGCCCTCGTCATCCCAGCGCCGCTCCAGAAGCCTGCGCGTCTCTCCGCCGGTCGTGCCGGGAGCGTAACCGTGTCCGCGCAGGAGCGCGTCGAGGTACAGCCCCGTGCCGCCGACAAGAATGGGCAGCTTGCCGCGCGCGAGGATGCCGTCCACACATTCAGCGGCGTCCGCAGCGTAGCGCGCCACGGAGTAATCCTCTCGCGGGTCGATCACGCCGACCATGTGGTGCGGCACGCCCCGCGTATCCGCCTCCGTCGGTGCGGCGGTGCCGATGACCATGCCGCGGTAGAGCTGCATGGAATCGCAGGAGACGACCTCGCCGCCGAGCCTTTCGGCCAGCGCGACGCCGAGTCCGGTCTTTCCGCAGCCGGTCGGGCCGACAATGCAAACTACCTTGGGCGGCATGACGTCTCCTTTCCGCGCTCAGGCGCGCTTGAACATTTTTTCCAGCTCGTATTTGGTGAGCTTGACGGCCACGGGCCGTCCGTGCGGGCAGAATCGGACCTCGCCCGACTGCACCTTATCCACCAGCACGCGAAGCTCGCGCTCGTCGCTTTTCCAGCCGCCCTTGATGGCGGCCTTGCAGGCCATGGTGTGCAGCAGCGCGTCGCGGGCGCTCTCGGGGTCGGCGTGGTGCGTCTCGACGAGGCGGCCTGCAAGGTCCTCAAGACTTGCCGCGGCGTCCTCGGCGGGAATGTCGGCGGGCAGGGCGCGGATCAAAATCGCGCCGTCGCCGAACTCCTCGCAGGCAAAGCCGAACTCGCGCAGCAGCGCGAGCTGTCCGACAAGCGCGGTGTACTCCGCTGCGGCGAACTGCGCGACCACGGGAGTCAGCAGCTCCTGCGACATGATGGGCTCAAGATTTGCCTTGAAGCGGTCGAAATTCACGCGCTCGTGCGCGGCGTGCTTGTCGATGAGCCAGACGGTTTTCTCCGCGTCCTCGCAGACGATGTAGGTGTCGAGCACCTCGCCCGCGATGCGCCACGGTATGACCGGCTCCGGCTCGATCGCCGTCTGCTCCGGCTCGGCGGGCGCGGTCTCGAGCGTGGTCTGCACGGCGAAAACGGGTGCGGCGGGCGCTTCCGGCTTTGCCGCTGCATCGCGCGGCGGCATGAAGGCCGCCTCGACCATCTTCGGAAGGATATGTCCGTCCTCCGGCTTTTTCGCCGGGGGAGCCGGTGTGCGGCGGACGAAGTCGCTGACGCTCACGCGTCCGCCCAGCTCGCTCGAGGCGGACGTGACGGCGATGAACGGCGCGTCCTTTTTGGGCGGCTCCGGCCTTTTGGCCTCGTTCTGCGCGCGCCACTCCTGCGCTGTCATGCTGCGGTAAAATTCCTGCGGCTTGGGAGCCTGCGCGGTCGGCTTTGGCGGTGTGTGCTGCGGCTCGGGCGCGCCGTCGCGGTCGAGCGCGTCGGACGCGGCGTGGTACACAAGGTCGAAGATATGCTTTTCATTGAGGAATTTCACGACCGTCTTGGCGGGGTGGACGTTCACGTCCACCATGTCCGCCGGCAGCGTGACGTTCAGCACGCAGCCGGGGAATTTGCCCTTCATCAGACGGTTTGCGTAGGCTTCCTCCACCGCGGCGGTGAGAAGCTGGGATTTGATGAAGCGGCCGTTGACGAAAAAGGTCTGCATCCCTCGCGTGCCGCGGCCCGCGAGGGGCTTGGTCACAAAGCCGTCAACGGCGAGCTGACCGTCGCGCCCGTGGACCTCGACCAGCGCGAGGGCGAAATCGCGGCCCAGCGCGGCGTAGACGGCGCTGAGGAGCTTGCCGTCGCCCGGGGTGTGCAGCTCCTCCCTGCCGTCCTTGATGAGACGGAAGGAGATATCGGGGTGCGAGAGCGCGATGTGCGCGGCAAGGCCCGCAATGGCGGTCGCCTCGGCGCGGTCCTGCTTCATGAACTTCAGACGCGCGGGCGTGTTGTAAAAAAGGTCGCGCACGATGATGCTCGTGCCCTCGGGACAGCCCGCGGGCTCGACGGAGAGCGGCTTGCCGCCGTCAAGATGCAGCGTCGCGCCGCTCGCGGCGTCCGTCTGACGCGAGAAAATATCCAAATGAGAAACGGACGCGATGGCGGCGAGCGCTTCGCCGCGGAAGCCGAGGGTGCCGATGGCGGCCAGATCGGCGGCGGTGCGGAGCTTGCTCGTCGCGTGGCGCAGAAAGGCGGTGGGCAGCTCGTCGGGCGCGATGCCGCAGCCGTCGTCCGTGACGCGCAGATAGGTCAGCCCGCCGTTTTGCAGCTCGACGGTGACGTTCCTCGCGCCCGCGTCGATGGCGTTTTCCAAAAGCTCCTTGACAACGCTCGCGGGACGCTCGACGACCTCGCCGGCGGCAATGAGATTGGCGATATGGGGGGATAGCTGTTCGATGTGCGGCATGGTATTCTCCTTATCCGACGATGGCCCAGAGAGCCAGCGCGTTGACGGTCGCGTGGAGCAGGATGGACGTCCAGAGCGTGCCGGAGTGGTCGAACGCCCACGCGAAGACGAGGCCGGGCACGAGGTATTGCAGCATGAGGATGAGATAGCTCCAGTCCCACGAGGAGAGGGCGAAGGTCCACACGTGCATGAACGCGAAGAGCACGCAGGAGATGACGTAGGCGGCGACGCGGCTCTTTTCCTTCAGGCAGCCGAACACGAGACCGCGGAAAAGGACCTCCTCGACAAAGGGGGCGAGAAAGACGATGATGAGCGCCGTCAGGCGCGGCGCGGCGTTGATGGACGCGGCGATGGTCATGTCGTTGAGGTTGGTGCGGCTGTTGAAGAGCACGTTCGCCACGCGGTAGAAGAGCTCGTTCGCGCCGTAAAAGACCAGAAGGCCCATGCAGAACGTCGTCATCGCGCGGCTCACGCCGCCGAGGAAGCGGCTCGTCGTGTGCGCGAGGAACGAGTGAAAGAGCAGCAGTACGATGGCGAAGAGCACATAGTAGTAGATGATGTTCGCCAGCGAGTCGCTGATCTTCGTGTCGAGCAGGACCTCGACAATGCCAAAGAGCTTGTTGGCCAGCAGCGGCAGCACGAGCAGATAGACGATAAAGAAGATCGTTCCCGCGACGCGCTCGGTCTGGTTCATGTGGGAGGTAGCGGCTTTTTTTGCCATGTGGATAGACCCTTTCTGTCTGTTTCGGGGTTAGTTCGGGAGCTTCTTTTTCAGGTCGTAGAGCAGCTGCATCGCCTCGATGGGCGACATGGTGTCCGGCTGGGCGCGGCGCAGCGCGTCGAGCACCTCGGCTTCGCCGATGGCGTCAAGGCTCACCTGCTCGCGCTCCTCGCGCGGCGGGATATAGCTGCCGCCGGCCTCCAGCTCCTCCAGTATTTTCTTCGCGCGGGAGACGACCTCCTTCGGCAGTCCCGCGAGCTTAGCGACCTCGATGCCGTAGCTGCGGTCGGCTCCGCCGGGAATGATCTTGCGGAGGAACACAAGGTCCTCCCCGCGCTTTTTGATGGCGATGTTGTAGTTTTTCACGCCCGCGAGCGTGCCCTCCAGCTCGGTGAGCTCGTGGTAATGGGTGGCGAAGAGTGTTTTCGCGCCGAGCCTTTTGCGGTCGGCGCAGAACTCGAGCACCGCACGGGCGATGCTCATGCCGTCGAAGGTCGAGGTGCCGCGGCCGATCTCGTCTAAGATCAGCAGCGAGTGTGCCGTCGCCTGCCGCAGGATTTCCGCGACCTCGCTCATTTCGACCATGAAGGTGGACTGGCCGCCGGCCAGGTCGTCGCTCGCGCCGATACGGGTGAAGATGCGGTCCACCACGCCGATGCGGGCGGCGCGGGCGGGAACGAACGAGCCGATCTGCGCCATGAGCGTGATGAGCGCGATCTGACGCATATAGGTGGATTTACCCGCCATGTTGGGGCCTGTGATGATGGCGACGCGGTTTTCCTTTTCGCCCATGTAGGTGTCGTTCGGCACAAAGAGAGCGTCCTTCAGCACGCGCTCGACGACCGGATGGCGGCCGTCGTGGATCTCGATCACGCCGGAATCGTCCACCACCGGGCAGCAGTAGCTGTTTTTGACCGCGACGACGGCAAGCGACGCGAGCGTGTCAAGCTCCGCGACTGCGGCGGCGGTCTTCTGGATGCGCTCGGCGCCCGCGCAGATCTCGTCGCGCAGGGCGGAGAAGAGTTCGTATTCGAGCGCGTTGTCGCGCTCCCCCGCGGTCAGGATCTCCTGCTCTAAGTCCTTGAGCTCCTGTGTGATGTAGCGCTCGCCGTTGACGAGCGTCTGCTTGCGGATGTAGGTGTCGGGCACCTGATCCTTGAAGGAATTGGAGACCTCGATGTAGTAGCCGAAGACCTTGTTGTAGCCGATCTTCAGCGTGCGGATGCCGGTGCGTTCCTTTTCCTTCGTTTCAATGGAGGCGAGCAGCCCCTTGCCGCCGGAGAGAATGTCGTGCAGGCGGTCGACCTCGGCGTTGAAGCCTTTGCGGATGAAGCCGCCCTCGCGCACGGAGAACGGCGGCTCGTCCACGATGGTCTCGGCGATGCGCGCGGCGATGTCCGCGAGCGGGTCAAGCTCCTGCGAAAGCTCGCCGAGCCGGCCCGTGGTGAAGTGCGCGAGCTGCTCGCGCACGGCGGCGAGCTGCTCGATGGAATTACGCAGCGAGACGAGGTCGCGCCCGCCCGCCGTGCCGTAGACGATGCGGCCGATGAGCCGCTCCATGTCGCTGATGCCGGAGAGGGCGAGGACCAGCTCCTCGCGCGCCATCGTGTCGTTCACCAGCGCGCCGACGGCGTTCGAACGGCGTGTGATGGCAGCGACCTCGCGCAGGGGACGCTCCAGCCAGGAACGCAGACAGCGCGCACCCATGGCGGTTTTCGTTTTGTCAAGTACCCAAAGCAGGCTCCCGCGCTTTTCCTTGCCGCGGATGGTCTCCGTCAGCTCCAGGTTGCGGCGGGCGGAGAGGTCCAGCTCCATGAAGCGGCCCTGCTCGTAGTATTCAAGATCGCTGATGTAGGATAGGTCGCTCTTCTGCGTTTCGTGCAGATAGCTCAGAAGGCCGCCGAGCGCGAGCGCCGCGGCGGGGTTATTGCGCGGGAGCGAGGCATAGGCATCTTCACCGTACTGCGCGAGCACGGCTTTTTCCGCCGCCTTCAAGTCGAAGCGCGCGTCGCCGCGCTCCACGCGGCAGGAGAGCCTGTTGGCAAGCAGGGCTTTCAGCTCCTCGTCCGCATACGCGCCCGCGCTCAGCACCGCTTCGGCGGGCGAGAAGCGCGCAAGCTCATTGCACAGATGCTCCGCACGGTCCGCGCCGGAAAAGGCGGTGACGTGCGTGTGGCCTGTGGACATATCGCAGAACGCGACGCCCGCGTTCTGCTCGTCGAGGAACACGCCGCACAGGAAGTTGCCGCGCCGGTCGTCCAGACACGCGCTGTCGATCACCGTGCCGGGGGTGACGACGCGGATGATGTCGCGCTTGACGAGTCCCTTGGCCAGCGCCGGGTCCTCGGTCTGCTCACAGATGGCAACCTTGTAGCCCTTGGCGATGAGCCGCGCGATGTAGCCGTCGCTCGAATGGTACGGGATGCCGCACATCGGCGCCTGCTCCTCGGCGGACTTGCCGCGGTCGCGCGTGGTGAGAACGAGGTCCAGCTCGCGCGCGGCGAGCTTCGCGTCCTCGTTGAACATCTCGTAGAAGTCGCCGAGCCGGAAAAAGAGGATGGAATCCTTATTCTGCTCCTTGATCTCAAGATATTGGCGCATCATCGGCGTGAGGTCTGCCATGTTCGTTGCTCACTTTCTAAAAAATCAGATCGTAAAGGTCGTTCCGGTCACCATGTAGGCGAGGCGGTCGCCCAGCGTTTCGTGCAGCCAGGCGTAAGCGTCGTCGCCGGTGCAGTGGCCGGTGACGTAGCGCGTCGCCTTCCGCGCGCGCAGGCGCTCGCCCACCGCGTCCACAAGGGCTCTCGGCTCGCTTTGGCCAAGTGAAGGATTGTAGAGATGGAAGCCCGCGAACACATAGTCCGGCGCACGGCCCAGAATGTCCTCCGCGCGGTTGATGATGTTGACGATGCCGCTGTGGGCGCAGCCGGCAAAGAGGACGGTTTTTCCGTGCTCCGTCACCAGCAGGTCCTGCTCGTGGCGGAAGGCGTCGCGGGGATAGTCCCCGCCGACCTTTTCGCGCAGCGTGGCGTTCGCCTCGCTCAGGAGCTCGTGCGTCCGGATGCCGGAGAAGAGCGTCAGCTCCTCGTCGATCTTTGTCACACCCTCGGCCATCACGAAGCGGTCGGCGTACTCGTGCAGCTTGGGATCGAGACCGATGAAGGCGCATTTCGTCGGCGTCACGACATAGTAATCACCGAAGGCCTCCTTCTGAAGATAGACCTTCGCGGTGCGGTTGCCCCGCAGGAAGGTCAGCAGGCCGCCGCAGTGGTCGTTGTGCGCGTGGGAAAGAAAGGCGATATCGACCTGTGCGAGGTCGATGCCGAGCGCCCTGGCGTTTTCCCAGAAGGCGTCGCTCGCGCCGGCGTCGAAGAGAATTTTATGCTTTGCTGTTTCAATGTAGAGTGAAAGCCCGTGCTCGCAGCGGAGCGCATCGCAGGTGGTCTTGTTTTCCAGTAAGGTGGTGATCTTCATATCGTTTCCTCCGCGGCTCCGTAGAGCGCCCAGGTGTTGCTGCCCGAAATTTTTGCTGTGGTGAACGTTCCGATAAGACTCTTGTCGCCCTTCATGCGCACGAGGCGGTTGCCCTCGGTGCGCGCGGAGAGCGGCCAGTCCGCGTCGTCGCTCTCGCCCTCGACCAGCACGCGCACGGTCCTGCCGATGTAGGCGGCGTGCTTCTCCGCGCTGATGGCGTTCTGGGCGTTGCAGAGCGCGTCGAACCACTTCTGCTTTTCCTCGCGCGGCGTGGGATCGTCCAGCTTTGCGGCGGGCGTGCCCGGGCGGGGAGAGAAGATAAACGTAAAGAGCGCGTCGAAATGGACTTCATTGATCAGACTTACGGTGTCCATCGCTTCCGCCTCGGTCTCGCCGGGGAAGCCGATGATGATGTCGCTCGTGAGCACGAGGTCCGGCATGACCCTGCGGGCATAGCGGATCAGCTCGAGGTAGCCCGCGCGGGTATAGGGGCGGTTCATCGCGCGCAGCACGCGGTCATTGCCGCTTTGGACGGGCAGGTGCAGCTGATGCGTCACATGGCGGCTCGCCGCCATCGTGTCAAAGAGCTTGGGCGTCGCGTCCTTGGGCTGGCTGGACATGAAGCGCACCCAGTAGTCGCCGTCGATCCGGTCGATCTCCGCGAGAAGGTCGGCAAAATCATAGCCCGTGCCGAGATCCTTGCCGTAGCTGTTGACGTTCTGACCGAGCAGCGTGATCTCTTTATAGCCCGCCGCGACCAGCTCGCGGACCTCGCGCACGATCTGCTCCGGCTCGCGGCTGCGTTCGCGGCCGCGGACGTAGGGCACGATGCAGTACGAGCAGAAGTTGTTGCAGCCGTACATGATGCTCACCCACGCGCTCACGCCGCCGACGCGGTAGACGGGGATGTCCTCTGCGATGCGGCCCGGCTCGTCGTCGATGGAAAAGACACGGCCGCGCTCGGTGTAGGCGCGGTACAAGAGCTCGGGGAAGCGCCACTCGGCCTGCGGACCGAGCACGAGATCGACGTGGCGGTAGCTGGTTTTCACCTTTTCCGCCACGCGCGGCTGCTGTGCCATGCACCCGCACAGGCAGATGATCTGGTCGGGATTCGCCGCCTTGGTGTGCGTGAGCTGGCCGAGCATCCCGTAAACGGTTTTCTCCGCGTTCTCGCGGATGGCGCAGGTGTTCATCAGCACGATGTCGGCGCGCTTCGTGTCGTCGGTGAACTCGCAGCCCATCTCGCGCAGCATTCCCATCAGCCGCTCGCCGTCCGCCACGTTCTGCTGGCAGCCGTAGGTGTGGACGTAGGCCAGCGGCTTCGTCGTGCGCCGCTCGTGCAACGCGCGCACCTTATCCATATATTCCTTTTGCCGCGCCGTTTCCTCGGCGCTGACCAATACCTTTTCTCGTTCCAAGGGGTTATCCTCCCGGTTGATATACTTTAACTAATAAATTATAACACGGAGCGCGCGCCCTGACAAGATGAAGCGAAAATTTTGTCGTGCCGGCGCGGCAGGCGTTTTGTTGCGTTTTTTCGGAAACCGCAGAGATTTTTACATAAAGTTTGTGCGTCCCGCCCTTGCAATCGCGGCACGGGCATATTATAATCTTTCATTGAGGATATCTATTATTTTTGTAAAGAAAGAAGGGTCCGTCTATGAACCTCTGGCATGATGTTGCGCCCCACCGCGTGCGCCCCGAGGACTTCCTCGCCGTCATCGAGATCGAAAAGGGCAGCAAGAACAAATACGAAATGGATAAGGAGACCGGCGCCCTGCGCCTCGACCGTATCCTTTATACCTCCACCCACTATCCGGCGAACTACGGCTTCATCCCCCGCACCTGGGCGGACGACGGCGACCCGCTGGACGTGCTGGTGCTCTGCTCGGAGTGCATCCGTCCGCTGAGCCTCGTTGAGTGCTACCCCATCGGCGTCATCACGATGGAGGACGGCGGCTCGCTCGACGAGAAGATCATTGCCATTCCCTTCCAGGACCCGACCTACAACACCTATCAGGACATTTCCGAGCTGCCCGACCACGTCGCCAGCGAGATCAAGCACTTCTTCCGCGTCTATAAAAGCCTTGAGGGCAAGGAGACTGTGGTGAGCGACGTGCTCGGCCGCGACGAGGCTGTGAAGATCATCATCAAGTGCCAGAACGCCTACATCGAGAAATACTGCCGCTGAAAGCGGAACAGAAAAAAGAAGGCCTCTTGAAAAGAGACCTTCTTTTCTTATGTCTTATGCTTCGGGAAGAGAATCGTCCTCGTCGATCCACTGCTGCACGGGCACGACCTCGAACTCCGTCTCCGTGCGGCGGATGACGACCTTTTCGAGCCCTGCGTTGATGATCTGACGGCGGCACATGGCACAGCTTGTCGCGTCGTGCAGCAGCTCGCCCGTGCGCGCGTCGCGGCCCACAAGATAGATGGTGCCGCCGACCATGTCGCGCCGGGACGCCGAGATGATGGCGTTCGCCTCAGCGTGGACGCTGCGGCAGAGCTCGTAGCGCTCGCCGCGCGGGACCTGCAGCTCCTCGCGTGTGCAGAAGCCGAGATCGACGCAGTTTTTCCGCCCGCGGGGCGCGCCGTTGTAGCCGGTGGAAATGATCTCGTCGTTTTTGACGATGATGGCACCGTAGACCCGCCGCAGGCAGGTCGCGCGTTCGAGCACCGTTTCGGCAATGTCGAGGTAATAGTTTTCCTTGCTGATGCGCGGCATGGCGAATCCTCCTCGTAATTTTTTCTAAAAATATTGCTGAATGTTATCAAAACTCGTGCCTGCACCGTGGGCAGCGTCCGTAATCAAAGTCGATGACCGCCCCGCAGACGGGACATTGCTTCTGCGCGAGCCCGTCCGACGGCGCTTCCGGTTGGAACAGCTCGAGCTTTCCGCACGTAGGACAGGAATAGATGTCGACCTCCATTCCGCCCGCAAGGGCGAAGGTCAGGTCCGAAAGGAACAGGTCGGGGCGGCGCTGGAACTTGTCGCGTCCGATAAATCGCATTCCCGCGCCGCAGCGCAGGCAGCTGAGCTGTCGCTTATCCGTCATGCTAGACCCCCTGCAGATCAAAAATCGGTGTATATTCCTCTTTCGCGCTGGAAAGCTCCTGACAGAAGCCGTCCGTGATGCCGCAGTCGGTCATGTACCGCACCGCCGCGCGGTACTCCGCGTGGTTCAATCGCCGCGCGAGCGCTCCGCTCGCGCCGGGCTGGGGCGTGTACTGGCTCATAAGGGAAAAAAGCACCGTGTGCGGCGGGAAGTGCGCGGACACATAGTCGATGACCGCCTTGGTGTTCTCGAGCTGACCGGGCAGGACGAGGTGGCGGATGATGACGCCGGACTTCATCAAGCCGTCGTCTCCGATCCGGTAGGGCCCCACCTGCCGCAGCATCTCGTCGATGGCCGCGGCGGCGACGGGAAAGTAATCGCCCGCGCAGCTCAGCTCCCACGCGGGCTTTTCCAGCGCGTACTTGAGGTCGGGCAGATAGATCTGCACCCTGCCCTCCAGCGTTTTGAGTGTTTCCACGCGCTCATAGCCGCCGCTGTTCCACACCACCGGCACGGGCAGCGGCTCGGCCAGAGCCTCGCATACCCATGGCGTAAAATGCGTGGGAGAGACCAGGTCGATGCAGTATGCGCCCTGCGCGATGAGCTCGAAGAAAATCTCCCGCAGCCGCGCGGGGGAAAGGACCTTGCCGAAATTCTCGTGGCTGATCTTACCGTTCTGGCAGAACACGCAGCCGAGATTGCAGCCGGAGAAGAAGACGCAGCCCGCGCCGTTCGTGCCGCTGAGCACCGGCTCCTCCCATTGGTGGAGCATGGCCTTTGCCGCTACGATGCCTGCGGGCATGGCGCAGACTCCCCCGCCGCGCGTCTCCGTGCGCTCCGCGCCGCAGCGGCGCGGACAGATATTGCAGAGCATCAGTCGCCTGTCCCCTGTCCGTTGAAGTCGGGGCCGAGGTCGCCGGCCATCCAATGGCGGCGGCACAGACCGATATACTGGTCGTTTGCGCCGAGCACGACCTGCTCGCCCTCCTTGAGGACCTTGCCGTTCGCGTCGAAGCGGGCGTTGAACGCCGCCTTCTTGCCGCACCAGCAGATCGTTTTGACCTCCTCGAGCTTGTCCGCCATCACGAGCAGCTCATAGCTGCCGGGAAACAGCTCGCCGCGGAAGTCCGCGCGTAGACCGTAACACATCACGGGGATGCCGCAGTCGTCCACCAGATGGACGAGATACATGACCTCCTCGCGCGTGAGGAACTGCGCCTCGTCGACGATGATGCAGGCGTTCTTCTTCAGCTCGTCCTCACTCATCTCGCGCATTTCGTGGAAGTAGACGCAGGGGAACTCCAGCCCGATGCGTGAGTGGACCATGTGGTCGCCGTCGCGCGTGTCGAGCTGCGGCTTGACGAGCAGCGTCTGCTGCCCGCGCTCCTCATAGTTGAAGCGCGCCATGAGCGCGTTCGCGGTCTTGCTCGAGCCCATCGCGCCGTACTTAAAGTAAAGCTGTGCCATGATCGGTTCCTCCCTGTTGTGCGGCGAGCCATCGGACCGCCGTGTCGAAGTAGTATCGGAATGCCGAGGGGATCGCCGCCGCTTGCAGCGCCGCGCCGTCCGCCCAGAGAAATTCATTGTTCTCGCCCTCTGCCGCGGCAAGATAGCCGTGCATATCCCATTCCACATGGGAAAAAATATGCTTTGCTGCACCGACCGGCGTGAGCGTCCGCGCCGTAAGCCCCCATTGCGCGAGCGTGATGGCCGCCCCGGCCTCGTCAAGATTCCCGGGGACATTCGGAAGCTCCCACAGCCCCGCGAGCAGCCCCTTGGCGGGACGCTTGCGCAGGGCGAGCCTGCCGTCCCGCACGAGCAGGAACACAGTCCGCTCCTCGACCCTGCGCGGTTTTTTCGCCGCGCGCACGGGGAGCACATCGGTCATGCCGTTTTGGTACGCCGCGCAGAAGGCGCGGGCGGGGCATTTTTCGCACAGCGGCGCGCCGTTCGGCAGGCAAACCGTCGCGCCGAGATCCATCATCGCCTGGTTCCATTCGCCGGGACGCTCGCAGTCGATGCTTTCGGTGAGCATGGCGCGAAAACGCTTGCGCACCCTGGCGTCCATGATGTCCTCCGCGATGCCGCCGACCCGGGCGGCGACGCGCAGGAGATTGCCGTCCACCGCAGGCTCCGGCTCGCCGAAGGCGATGGAGGCGATGGCGCTCGCCGTATAGTCGCCGACGCCGGGGAGGCGCAGAAGCTCCTCGCGCGTGCGGGGAAATTCCCCGCCGCAGTCGTTTACGAGAACCTGTGCCGCACGGTGCAGGTTCCGTGCGCGGGAGTAGTAGCCCAGACCCTCCCAGAGCTTGAAAAGCCGCTCCTCGCCCACTGCCGCGAGCGCGTACACGTCGGGCAGCTCTGCCATAAAGCGGGCATAGTATTCCAGCACCGCCTGCACGCGCGTCTGCTGCAGCATGATCTCCGACACCCAGATGCGGTAAGGATCGCGGATGCCGCGCCACGGCAGGACGCGCTTGTGGATATCGTACCACGTCAGCAGCGGCGCGGTGAGGGCGTTGAGTCGTTCCTGTTCGTTCATGCTTCTCCTATCGGTCAAAAGCGCGCGGCGAAGCCGCAGCGGCGGCAGAGCCCCTCGCTCGGACAGCGGCGCGAAAAGCCCTCGCGCAGTGCGCACGCGCGTTCGCTTTGCAGAATTTCCGAAAGCGGCTGCGTGAACAAATTCCCCAGCGCGATGTCGCCCTCGTGATCGAGACAGCACGGCACCGCCGTGCCGTCGGCGAGCACGCCGAGCTGGTCGCGCAGGCCGTAGCAGAACTGTGTGCCGCGCTCCTGCGCGCTAAGGTCGGGCCAGTCGAATTTTTTCGCGCGCTCAAGGTACAAATTGTCCCGCAGGCGGAAGCTGCCGCCGCGCGGCTCGGGCCACTCGCCCGGACATTTTTCGTGAAGAAAGGCTTCGATCGCGCCATTGCGCGTCTCCGCGCCACCCTCATTCCACAGCCGCAGCGCAACGATGACGCCCCGCGTCGCCGCGCGGTCGGCAAAGGCCCACACCGCGTCAAGGTATTCCCGCTCGCGCTCCTGTGCGCCGTCGTTCCCTTCAAAGCTGTGGAGCGAGACACTGACCTTGTGGAGCGTGGGGGTTGCGAGCAGCGTTTCCGTCTGCCGCGCGAGGAGGGTACCGTTCGTCGTGATGCAGACCTTCCTCTCCCGCGCCGCAGCGAGAGAGAGCAGTTCCGCAAGTTGCGGATGGCTCAGCGGCTCACCCATCACATGCAGATACACATATTCTACCTGCCCCGTGAGGCGCTCGAGCACGAGGTCGAACTCAGCGGGCGTCATCGTGCGCGGCGCTCGCTTTGTGCCGGGACAGAACGAGCAGCGCAGGTTGCAGCGGTTCGTGATCTCAATGTACGCTTTTTTCAGCATCCGCGCCCGTCCTCCCTTTATTTTTCTCAGTATAGCACAACGCCGCGCCCTTGCCAATACGGTATTTTTCTGTTACAATGGCGGCACCCGAGCAAAGGAGTCTTTCCAATGAAGATCACATTCATCGCCCACAGCGCGTTTCTCGTTGAGTGGGACAAGTTTTATACGCTGTTCGACTACGTTTATGAGCCGGACTACACCGGTACGCTGCCGCCGCTCGATCCCCAAAAGCCGCTGCTGGTCTTTTCCAGCCACAGCCATGAGGACCATTTTGACGGGAAGGTGTTCGGCCTGCTGGAGCAATATCCGCTCACGCAGTTTTTTGTCTCGCGCGACACGCGCCTGACCGAGCGCCGCCGCAAGTGGCTGGGCATCTCCGACGAGGCCTTTGCCCGCACGACCGTTCTGCGGCCCGACAGCATTCTGCTCACGGAGGCCGCGGGCGAGGAGCTGAGCGTCCGCGCCATCAAGTCCACCGACATCGGCAACGCCTATCTGCTCCGCGCCGAGGGCAAAATGGTCTACCATGGCGGCGACCTGAACTGGTGGCATTGGGAGAGCGAGGGCAAGGCCTACTGCAATAATATGGCCGTCCACTACAAGGCCGCCATGGAAAAGCTCGCCTCCGCCGTGCGCGACGAGGCGGCGGACAACGGCATCGCGCCCGCGATCACGGCGGCGATGGCGCCGCTCGATCCGCGTCTGGGCGAGGAGGCCGAGGGGCTCGGGCTGGAGTGGCTGCTGAAGAACGTCGAGGTCCTCCATGCCTTCCCCATGCATCTGTGGAAAAGGTTCGAGACCATCGACCGCTTCCGTGCGGCATATCCCGCGCTCGCTGCGCGCGTCGTGCGCATCACAGCGGACGGAGAGAGCTTCGAGGTCTGAGCGATACAAGAAAACGGAACGGTAAGCACCGCTTACCGTTCCGTTTTATCTTCAGGCTGTCAGCAGATAGCTGCCCGAGGCGGGCGCTTCGCTGAGAATGGGCACCAGCTCGGCGTCATACGGCTCCAGAGCCGCGGTGAGCGCGGGGAGCTGCTCCGCCGTCGTTTCCACATAGATGCGGTCGAAGACCGCGGCAAGCGCGGCGAGGTCCTGCCCCGCCGCCTCGTTTCCACCGGCGAGCACGGTCGCCGCGTCGAGCTGCACGGAAAGGCGGACGCCGTATGCCTCCGTCCCGCTGCGAAGCTCCTCCGCGAGCTGCGCAAGCGCGGCGCTCTTGGAGAGTGTGCGCGCGGATTCGTCGATGTTGTTGAGCCGCCCGCGGGTGGGATAGCCGAACTCGTCAAAAAGCAGCTCGTCAAAGCCAAGCTCCGCACATTCGCGCGCGACGGAGACGATGTACTGCCGCGCGGCGGGCTTTTCCGGCGCCAAATAAAAGGTGCTGTCGGGATCGTACCAGATGTAGCCGGCGTAGTTGAGCTGCAGCACACCGGCGTCGGCCATGTGGGCAAAGGAATAAAGGCTGTCGTGCGTGGCGTTGATGCGGGCGATGGTGTAGACCTCGCTCCCGGTCAGCGCCTCAATGACGGCATTCGCGCCGCTGCCGCCCTTGACGGCATTGACGTCGATGGCTTCCTGCAGGGCGGAGTCATACAGCAGCTCGCCCCGCGCGTTTTTCACGCGCAGCGCGACGGCGTTTGCGCCCTCGGGGACTGCGGCAAGAGCCGCGTCCGCGTTGCCGCGCAGCACGCTCTCACTCAGCTCGGCGCCGTGAAGCTCCGTAAGCTCCGGCCTGGCCGGCGGCTCGGGCTCGTCGATGATGACGTCGGGGCTATCGTCGGGAGCATCCGGCGTCCGGCTCGCGCCGTCGGGCGCGGAGGGGCCGGACGGCTCCTCGGTCTGCTTCCACGGCAGGTCAAAGCGGATGCTGCCGTCGGAGCCGTACACCGCGTAGCGCTGCAGGACCAGAAAGCCGACCGCCGCGAGCAGGATCAGGCACAGCAGAACGATCAGAACGATCCGTCCCGCACCGCCCCTGCCGTGGTAGCTGCGGTATCCCTTTGTCGATGGCATCCGTCTCACCTGCCTTTCAAGCTGTACGGACATTTTACAAGCATGGAAAAAGAAAATCAACAGAAATTCGTAAATTCCTGTTGATTTTCGTCGAATTTTCCGGTTTCAGCCCTCGATGGCGTCCAGCAGACCGACGCGGCGCTCGTGGCGGCCGCCCTCGAATTCGGTGGAGAGGAAGACCTCAACGATGCGCTCGGCCATATTTTTGCCGATCATGCCGGCACCCATGGCGAGCATATTGGCGTTGTTGTGGCGGCGGGTCATCTCCGCGCTCAGCGGCTCGCTGCACAGCGCGCAGCGGATGCCCCTGACCTTGTTGGCGGCGATGGAAATGCCGATGCCGGTGGTACAGATGACGATGCCGCGCTCGCACTCGCCGCTCTGGACCTTGCGGGCCGCGGCCTCGCCGAAGATGGGATAGTCGCAGCTGTCGGTGGAATAGGTGCCGCAGTCCACGACCTCGTGGCCCTTGGACTCCAGATATGCCTTGACGTGCTCCTTGAGGGCGTAGCCGCCGTGGTCGCAGCCGAGAGAAATTTTCATCGTTCGTTCTCCTATCGTTAAATTTTGTGGAAAATGGGCTTTTTCCGGTCGTAGGTCGCAAAGTAGCGCAGACCGCAGTCCTTGAGCAGCTCCTGCCGCTCCTCCATCGCGCAGGAGATGTACTCCGGCGTGTGGGCGTCGCTGCCGAGCGTGATCAGCTCGCCGCCCAGCTCGTGATACATTTTCAGCCATTTGCCGTCCGGCAGGGGGAGATGGCCGCGGTTGGTGTTGCACTCGATGCCGAGTCCCTTTTCGATGGCGCGGCGCATCACATGGCGCAGCTGCTCCTCGTAGCGGTCGAAATCCAACTCCACGCCGCGCAGCTCCTTCGCCCAGCGCAGCGGGAGGGTGATGTGTCCGAGAACCTGAAAGCGGCCCCAGTCGATCAGCTTTTCCATCTCCTCAAAGTAGCTCTCGCAGGCGGCGTACCACACCGCGGGATCGGTGCTCGTGATCCAGGTGAGGTCGTTGACCTCGCCCGAGGCCGTGCGGTAGCAGTGGACCGAGCCGATGGTGAAGTCCAGCGGCGGCGCGTCGTCCAGAAAGCTGTCTGCCACGTCGGGAGCAAAGGAGCATTCGCCCAGCTCCGCGCCCATGTGCAGCTTGATGCGGCCACCGACGGCCTCCTGCGCCTCACGGAACTGCGCGAGCATGGGGGCCCAGTCGTAGCTGTGCTTTTCCTTGGGCGGCTCGTTCCAGCGGTCCCATGGCAGGGGCTCGATATGGTCGGTGAAACACAGGTCGTCTACACCCAGCCGCACCGCGGCCTCCGCCATCTCGCGCATGGTGTTGTGCCCGTCGGGCGAGACGGTGGAATGGCAATGGTAATCGGTGATGAAATGTCCGTTTCTCATAGCTTGAATTTCCCGAAGAAGCTCTTGCGCTGCTCATAGTTGCTCTCGCCGAGCGTGTCGCTGAACTTGCGCAGCACCTCCTTCTGCTCGCGGTTGAGGTTGCGCGGGGTCTCGATGTAAACGGTCACATACTGGTCGCCGCGCGCGCGGCCGTTCAGGCCGGGGATGCCCTTGCCCTTGAGACGGAAGGTCGTGCCGCTCTGCGTTCCCTCGGGGATGGAATACTTCACCTTGCCGTCGATGGTCGGGATCTCCAGCTCCGCGCCGAGCACCGCCTGCGTGAAGGTGATGGGCGCCTCGCACAGCACGCTTGTGCCCTCGCGGCGGAAGATCTCGTGCGGACGCACGGCGATGACGATCAGCAGATCGCCCGCCGGGCCGCCGTTCCTGCCGGCGTTGCCCTGCCC
>ERZ773224.1309-NODE-1309-length-31300-cov-7.139478_pt1 | contig 31300 bp, 29 predicted proteins | sample MGYA00580526_ERZ773224 | MGnify/ENA primary metagenome ERZ773224 (study PRJEB29015, sample SAMEA2737743) | human gut metagenome | biome: human gut; feature: human-associated habitat; material: faeces | place: China | collected 2012 ... | reverse complement strand
GACGAGTGAAAGATTTGGATTCGGATGATTCTGTTACTGGTAGCAGTAATTTTGGAAAGTTCATAAAGCTGTTTGAGAGTGATGATAGTGGGTGGATTGAGGAGATTAATGAACAAATAGAGTAGTATAAGGAGAGTACAAAAGTTATATTATGAACAAAGTGAATGTGATAAAACAAAATTTGGAGTTCATAGGTAAAACGTGGATGAAGTGTATTGGCACATTTGCAAGTATATTATCGCTTTTCTTTTTGTTTTGGACTTGGGATGATATACGCATTACGTCAACGCAATATAAATGTGTGATAATAATATTATTATGTGTGCTTGCACTCATACTTGCAATCCTATGGACGTGTATTTTTAAGAGAACAAAGACAATTTGGGAAAGTCCATCTGGGAAAATAAAAGTATGTTATTCTGATATTATGAAAGATGGGTTTGACAAAAGGAACAAGGAAGAAAAGTTATTTGTAATTCCAGTTAATTCATGTTTTGACACTATTGTAGATGAAGATATATCAACATGTTCAAAGCCATTGGTATCACCTAATTCGTTACATGGAAGATGGATAAAAACAATGGTTAATAAGGGATTTACTATAGAAGAAATAGACAACAAGATACATAATTGCTTGGAAATGCAAAATTTAGTGCCCAAAAGTACTATTGCTGACGAAGATAAGAAACGTGGGAAAAGAGAAGTATATGAGTTAGGTACAGTGGCGATGATTAGGGGAAATAACAATAGTACCTTTTTGTTACTTGCAATTTCGGAATACGATAAAGATAATATCGCTCATACTTCTGTCGATGATTTAGAAATGTGCATAAAGTCACTTCTTAATTTTTACGATCAACATGGTCAAGGGCATAGATTGGTAATTCCATTGATGGGAACAAACCTTTCGAGAGCAGGATTGTCACATAATGATTCACTGAGAGTAATAACATCGTTATTTCAATTGTATGGAGATAAAATACATGGAGAAGTTGATGTTGTTATATATAAAGGAGATAAAGATAAAGTAACATTAGATATATAGTAAAGGAGGAATTTAATATGTCATATCAAAATGCAAATTATAGTGCATTTTATGTTTCGGAACCATTTAGCGAAAGTAATTTAGGGGCAAATTCAACACATGATTTTGTTTACTACAATATGCTAAGAATGTGGAAAGGGGAGGATAATAGTTTTCCCTTTAATGATGCACATGATAAGACATATAATGTGCGAGATGGTAGTGATTGGGAAAAGACTCTTAAGCCTAGACTTCATACAAGACTTGACAATTCTAAGAACATTATTTTATTTTTAAGTTCCATTACTGCCAATAGTCATGCATTGAGGGAGGAAATGAATTATGGAATAGGTACAAAAGGTTTACCGGTAATTGTAATTTATCCAGATTACGACAAGAAGTCAGATATAGTTGATAGTAATGGAAATTTCAAGAAGCAGATTAAAGATTTGTGGGATAAGTTGCCGGCTTTTCGTGATAATATGTCCTCGGTAGCTACATTGCATATTCCATGTACTAAGAGCGTTATTATATCAGCATTGAATAATGAAGATTTTATGGTAAATACAATGGCAGATGCAAAAAAATATTACTATAAACCATAAACAATGACATTTTGAAAATAACGAAACTTGTAGTGATTGCAAAATGCTTGCAAAAAGTTCCGAAACGGCAAAGAATATGTAGAATTTTAAGAATAATCATACCAAATATAGATGTTTATAATTTGATTAGATACAATATATAGTTGCTGAAATCGAGTTTGAATAGTTGAAGCTGAGCTGTAAAGCCTTTGTTTACAAGGGTTTTACAGCTTTTCCTTTATAGGATTGTATTTTCATTGCATTATTTTTCTTCAACTGTTCTGTGATAGATTGCTGTATGTTGATTGCTGGTATAATTAGCAATGCTTTCAGTAGCAGATTGTACTTGTAATATTCCAGTCAGCTTTTTAGCAACTTCAAGATTCGTATTTGGATACAGATGACCATAAGTGCCGAGTGTTGTCTGTATTTTTTCATGTCCTAAACGTTCCTTGATAAGTAAAGGATTTTCGCCCATGCTGATAAGCAATGAAGCGTGTGAATGTCGCAAGGCATGAATTTTAATACGATGAACACCTGCTAAATTTGACAACTTTTCCAAAGCTCTGGGAAGCGTTGTTTTACTGGTTGGAGTTCCGTTATAACTTAGTACAAGTGGACAATCGGGAAGAACCTGTTGCTGAACACTTTGCCAAGCCTTTAGCTCATTGAGTGTACGAATATATCTTCAATACTTTATAATTCAAGAGTAATAATAAGGCTATTGGCATGTACTTTTGCAACAATATTTCCGCCAAGAATGGCAACAAGTGTTTTTACTACCGCAAGTCCCAATCCTGTACTTCCATTATGTCTTGATTTATCGCCTGTATAAAAACGGTCAAAAAGTCGATTGCAATCAATTTCTGAACTGTCACTCATTGGATTTTCAATGGTAAATATAATATTATTATTTTCTTTCTCCATAAGTGTTATTTTTATCGTTCCAACAGAATACTTAATTGCATTTGTCAACAGATTTTGTAAAATTCGTTCTACCATATTTTTATCAGAATATACGTATATTGAATAATCTGGGAGATTTATTTCGGGTAAAATATTCTCCTTTTCTAATGCAACGGCATTTTCCGTAATTAAATTTATTAACATATTAGATATATTAAACTTTTCTTTTTCTGGAACTGTCTGCTGTTCCTCCAAAATAGAAAGGTCATAGAATGTTTCTACCAATTCTTTCATTTTTTCGGCTTTGCTAAAAATCACTTTTACACGCTGTGCTTGACTGGATTCCAAATTTTCTTTTTGCAATAATTGTAAATGACCAAGAATGACTGTAAGAGGTGTACGCAAATCATGTGATATATTAGCAACAGATTCTTTTAAATACTCTTCATTGCGTAATACGCCTGCAACAGCCTGTCGTTGTCTGATATTATATTGATTCAATATACCAGCCAGTCTTTCTAAATCTTTATCAATCAACGAAATGTCTAACATCTGCTGTGAATTTCCAGAATTCAATTCATTAACTTGATCCGCAAGATTACGGATTTGTTTTTTTAATTGAATATATCGAAATAGCAGTATTACTAAAAATATTGTTATGATAATTAAAATCCATTCTATGTTAGACATTTTCTCCACCTATTTAAAATCACATTTACAAAATTTTATCCACGAAAGCAATACCAATATACCAGACCATATACATCCTACTAAAATAGCTATCGGTTGAAAAAAGGTTTTCATGCTGACAACGATTCTGATTTGATAAGTAGGTAAAAAACCGACTGGTAATCTCAACATCATTCCATAGCCAAGATATAAGCTAAGACCAAAAATAATAATTGCTGTAACCGAGGTTGCTTTTACAGCATCCTGTAAATAGCAACAAATAAGTATTGCAATTAGAAATATCGCACTATTAAGCAGACAAGAATAAATGATTGCTTTTATAATATTGTAAAAAAACATTCCCACGTCTGCAACACCAAAGCGTCCAAATTCCCTTATGCACCCTGAAACTGGATAGACAAGAGCCATAAGATTAAAAGCAATTAAATACGATATTATTTTACTTGTAAAAATTTGTTTTCTGGAATGTCCAGCACTGACCTCTAAGTTTATTGTTCTCTTAGAAAATTCCTGTCCTAAAATCAATGCAAGTATAGCCGACATGATGATAAGAAGAAACGTAGAATCATACACCATTCCATTAAAAATATCAGCAAGAGAAGAAGCAATTTCTTCTGTCGATCCCATGACCTCTGTAACATAAGTATCTGCTGTAAAAAATCCTAAAATAAATATTCCAATCATACCACACCAGTAAATAGAATTATGTAACAACTGATATTTTTCCAGTTTTAATAATTTATCCATAAAAAACACCTCCGGTTATTTCAAGTCTGTATGTAAAAAAGCACTACCTGCAATGAAATATAAAATAAAATTCCATAAAAAATCTACAAACAAGCAAAAGTTTGTCGAATAGACCTTTTGCAATGAAATTAACCTAAGTTGTCCCATTGGTATTATTCTGCTGATTATTTGTGCAGATTTACTGTTCAGCAAAAAAATCATAACAAAAAATAAAACCATTGAAACTGTCAGTGTTTTCCCCATATCACGAAAAATAAAAGCAAAAAACATCGGTAATGCACACAGTGTTATCATGGCAAACAGAGTTAGTAAAACCATAGTATATGTGCTATCATTCCAAAAAAGTTTTTCTCCAATATAAAATTGACTAATAATTCCATGTACAAATAATGGAAATACCAGAATGATAATACAACCTATTTGAGATACAATTAACTTTACTCTAAATATAGAACTTCTTTTATGTCCGGCAGTAATATAAGTATTTAAAGTTCTTCCACTAAAATCACTTCCAATGAACAATGCTATAAACACTATACTCAAAAAATAGAGTAACGGAATATTGTATAATGATGCCATAATTAAGTTTGAAGAGCGTTCTTTACTATCTAACAGCAATATGCTACTTAAAAGGAGATTGAATATTCCAATTCCCCAAAAATACCAACTGTGAAACAACTTATATAACTCAGTTTTTAGGAGATTTGACATCTTTTGTTCCTCCTATTTTGCTCAAAAAATAGTCCTCCAAAGTATCGCCAGATACAGAAAGTCCTGTTACAAGAATGTGCGATTCTGCCAAAGCAGACGCAACTGTCTCTAAATCATTCAAATAATCATACAAACGAATTATGCCATCTGGCATTAGTTTAAAGTTATCTGTATGAAGATTCTCTTCCAAAACCAGAACCGTTTTCTGAACATCTGTTGTTTTAATTGCTATATGTCGTTTACACCGTTCATTTAATTCATAATCAGAAATCTCTTCTATAATTTTTCCATGGTCAATCAGAATAAATTCTGATGCTGTTTGATACAATTCTTCTAAGATATGGCTTGAAACCAAAATGGTCATACCATATTCTTTATTCAAAATTTTTAATAAATTTCTGATTTCTACAATTCCAGCAGGGTCAAGACCATTGATAGGCTCGTCTAAAATCAATAGTTCTGGTGTATTTAAAAGTGCAATCGCTATCCCCAATCGTTGACGCATACCTAATGAAAAATTGCGGACACTCTTTTTACCTGTATCTTGCAATCCAACCATATCTAATGTCCTTTTAATAACTGATTTATCTGGTATGCCTCGTTGAATACGCTGTACTTCCATATTTTGATAGGCAGTCATTGACGGGAATAGAGCAGGCGTTTCAATCATACTTCCAATTCGTTTACGCTGTTTCTGCAATTCTTCTGTTCCAGAATTTCCCCATAAAGAAAGTGTACCACTTGTTGGAAACGCAAGCCCTGTGACTAATCTTAAAAAAGTAGTCTTACCTGCTCCGTTTTGACCAATAAATCCATAAATTTTTCCTTTTTTTATTTGTAAATTTATGTGGTCTAATGCTAATGTTTGTTTATATTCTTTGGTTAAAGACTTTGCTTCTAAAATAATTGAACTCATATCCCAAACCTCCTTTACTTAAACCAGTATAACGGGCAATTTTAAAGAATTTCTTAAATCGTAATGAGAAAAGTTAAAAAAATAATAAAGCTAAGGAACGTTTAATCCTTAGCTTTATGTAGGCGGTAGCCAATGCCCCAAACAGTATCAATAAATTCTGTATCAGAGCATATCGCTTTTAATTTATTGCGTAAATTACTGATATGAACATTAAGTGTATTATCTTCAGCAATATATTCTGTATCCCAAACACTTTGAAAAAGATTCGATTTTGAAAATACTTTATCTGGATATTTCATCAACAATTCTAAAATGCCAAATTCTTTAGCGGTTAAGGATAATTCTATTCCATTCAAAAATGCTGTATTTTTCTCTAGGTCTAAAGTCAGATTGTTATATTGCAAACATTCTGTCTGGCTATTTTGAAATTGTACTCTTCGCAGATTACTTTCAATTCTGGCAAGCACTTCTTCCATATCAAAAGGTTTTGTGATATAATCGTCTGCTCCCAGACGAAGCAAGTCGATTTTATTTTGTGTAGTTTCTTTCGCTGAAATAATAATAACAGGTATCGTAGATTTCTTGCGTACATCAGATAAAATAATATCACCACTCCGATAAGGAAGCATAATATCAAGTATAATCAAATCAATTTTTTCTTTATTCAAAAAATCCAGAACATGAAGTCCATCATATTGGCAATGCACAGCATATCCTTTTTCTTTTAGAAAATCAGCCAATAACGCATTTATTTCTAAATCATCTTCAATAATCAATATTTTATTCATTAGCCTACCTCATTCCTGCAATGCTACTTTCCCATTATACATTTAAGGTTGTATTTCCTCAATACCATTGCAACCAATTATATGAGAGGGATTCTTATTTTGTCAATCTAATTGTAAGCAGAATAGTATAGATTGGATAAACAATTACCATACTATTCTGCTGTAACATTTATCCTACAATCTTCCAGTTATCGTCCTTATGAAGCACAAGGTCATACTGTGAGATTTGCGTCATTTTCGACTTGTTATCCAGATATTTTACGGACTCGCTAACTTTGAGATTATCGCCATCTTTGGTAAAGACAGGGTTTACCAGTTCTGAAAATACATAGTCGCCGGATACAGGAGCAAGCACACCGTCTTTGACATAATAGGCAAGTTCTTTTTCCGTAGCTGTCGGATAGAGCTTAAAGAATGTTTCCAAGAAAGCGGTAGCGTCCTTGACTGTATCGGAGCTGACACTGACATCTGTTTCCTGTGCTTTCGGTTCATACTTTGATTTCTGCACTGCCGGAGCAAGGGTAGGATTCTGGGTAATGACCATTGCACCGTCCTTATCCACATGAACGGTCACTGTGTAGTTTTCTGTGACTGCCTGTGTCTGTTCTCCCTCTTTTACCTGCTGATCTACTTCGTAGGCAACGGTAAAATCGTCCGTTCCAGACTGTTCTACATTCCAGACCAGCACATTTGTAACCGTAACACTGGTTGGTATATCCGTTCTGATGGTATCAGCGTTCAAGTCCTGTAATTCTTTGGTAAGGTATTTACTGATTTCTGTTGTCCTTGCTTCAATGGCTTCCTTGCTGGTATCCCATGAGTAGTAGGCTTTCGCAAAGTTCTTGACGAAATTTTCAATACCGTTGGTATCGTTCAATCTTAGCTGAATGATTTCTTTTTCATGTACCGTGTGGGTGTCAATGGCGGTAAAATTCTTATACACACCAAAGCTGGTGCTTGCCAGAAGCACCGCCCACAACAGCAGGACAGATTTCTTATGTGTCCCGACTTTCATGGTACGCACTTTCTTATTCTTAGGTGCTTTCTCTGTTTTTTCTTTCTTCTTAAACATATTTCAAGTCCTTTCTATTGTTTGATTCTTCCGGCACAAATGATGTGCTGTTGCCAGTAGGCAGAGGTCAAATCGGTATAGCCGATTGGATTTACGGCATGATACATCTGATAGATTATATTAGGTGATAGATATTTTATGGGGTGTCAAAATGATGGAAAATGATGCCAATTTAAACAGTATAGAATTTAATAGTTCTTAGTTGACGCTGGTTGATTAATTTGATATTATAAAATAGAACACATGTTCGAAATATACTGCGAGCGAATATGAATATACTAGTAAATGGTACTATGAAAAAACAATTGAGACTTGATTCTAATTATGTTACTATAAAAGTGCATTTGAAAATGGAAGGTTGATTATAATGAATAATATTGATATTGCAAACGGAATTGTATTTCAGAAAATGGAAATTAGTAAAGAAAGTTTTGAAGATAGACTTATTTGTCAAAAAAAGATATATCTTTTGCAGTCTTTAGGAACAGATTTGGGATACACATATAATTGGTATGTGCGTGGACCATATTCCCCTTCCTTAACAAATTATGTTTATAATAATTTGGAAATTTTATCAAGTAATGATTTTAGTGGATATAGTTTATCTTCATCTGCAGAAAATAATATAGACATAGTAAATTCACTTTTAGAAGATAAAAGAGCAGATTTTGGGATTGCATCTTGGTATGAATTATTAGCCTCACTCTTATATATTTTTAACAATAAGAGAAGTTGGAAAATTGATGAAGGGGATAATGCTCTTTTTGGCGCACTTATAAAGCAAAAACCACAATACAATAAAGAACAGTGTGCTTATGCCTTCGATACGCTCCGAAAAAAAGGTTTTATTCAACTGGAGGTATAAGAAATGGCAGATGAAAGATTGAAAATTGTTAAATATATTAATGATCCTGTCTATGGCGGAATTGCTATTACACAAATGGAATTAGAAATTATTGATACGCCAATTTTTCAGCGTTTGCGTGGCTTAAGACAATTAGCAAGAGTCAATTTTGTCTTTCCGGGGGCAGAACATTCTAGATATGTTCATTCACTAGGTGTTTTATATATTATGGGATTAATGACAGAACATTTGTTGAAACAGGGGATGCTTACAGAGGATGATGTTGTAAAGATGCGTGCAGCTGCATTATTGCATGATATTGGACATTATCCTCTTTCTCATTTAGGAGAAAGTGTTTATAGTTATTGTAAAGATAACCAAAATGCAAATAGTATTGTTCAGCTAGTGGGAAAAAACGAGAAAAAACATTTGTACGAGATGTCATCGTCCCATTCAAAATCGGCACATCATGAGCACTTAGGAAAATATATTATTATTCATAATCAGGAGATTAAAGGTATATTAGAAAAATATGGATTGGATTCTGAAGAAATTGGAGAGATTTTTACAGGAGAATATGGATCTAGAAATATGGTTTATACTCAGTTACTTCATTCAAGTTTAGATGCTGATAGATTAGATTATTTGTTAAGGGATTCTTATCAAACAGGAGTAAAATATGGTTTAGTTGATTTGCAGTATTTAGTTAGATTATTAATGGTTGTAGAAGATTCCGATTTGCCAGGGAAAAAAGTCCTAGCATGTAATAAAAAGGGGCAACATGTTGTAGAACATTTTTTGATGTCAAGATATTTTCATTATTCACAGGTTATTTTTCATAAAACGAATGCTGCTTTTGAAGGAATGGTAAAGTGCATGTACATTAAATTAGTTCAAAGTGGTAATTTTTTATATAATTCATTGGAAGAAATACACGATAGTGTGAATGATGAGGAGTTTTTAAAGTTTAATGATTCTTTTTTTGAGGTATCTTTAAAAGAATATTATGATAAAACGAATGATGAAGAGTATAAGAGACTGTATGAAATGTATAGAGATAGAATACGTCCAAAAGTAATATTTGAAATAAAAGATTTGTATGAAGATTCGCCATCTCAAGAGTTTGCAGTTTTGAAATGGGAATTAAAAAAGAATCCGGACAAGATTACTCAAATTATAGGTAGTGATAGGTGGGGCTATCAAATTGTGCCAATTACAATTGAAAAAATACATAATAGCTATAAAGTAGCAGAAAAAAATGCCGATTCAGAGGATTTACGTGAGGCAGTGAAATTGTATGACCCAGACAATGGAAAAATTTCATATTTAGCGGGGGATAAATTGTCAATTGTTAGTAAATTGGCAAATTATAAAAGTGAGTTTATCAGAATATATGTATTGGAGGAAAAAGGGAAAAAATATGATTATGAAAAAATGCATCAAGAAATTAAGGCATTAATTACATCATAGGTGTGTTGCAATGACAAGATTGTTAAAACCCGTTTCTTGGCAACACTTTGGCAACAGAAAATCAGTAAGCCAAAATAAAGTGTGCAAATAAAGTAAAATATTGGCAGATTTTTAATAATACTTAAACAAAACAGATTAAGTTAAAACGACAACTTGCCGAGTTTGAATAACGGATTAGAATGCCGAAAGCCTGTATTTATGCGGACTTCCGGCATTTGTTTTATCAAATGGCTCTAGTTTGGCTCTATTTGCGGGCGGGATAAGGGTTGCGAAAGCACTGATGGAGAAATAAAGACATAATGGTAAGGGAAAAGTGATATATGCATCTTGGAAGCACAGGAATACTGAAAATTATAAGCTCAGCTGGAACAAAAAGTAAGTTATGTACTGGAGAATTCCGGGAATCTGTGGGGAGTAATTGCGGGAAAAAAGGGAAAAGCGTATAATGCAAGAAAATAATGTTTTCACAGTGTAAAATAGAGGAGAGAACTATCATGCAGAAAATACTGATTGTAGAAGATGATACAAATATCAATAATCTGCTTCAGGAAGCATTATCCAAAGCAGGCTATTCCTGTGAGCAGGCGTTTTCCGGAACTGAGGCAAAGCTGCTTTTGAATATGCAGGAGCATAGCTATGCACTGGTGTTGCTGGATTTGATGTTGCCGGGAATTACAGGAGAAGCAGTTCTGGAGGAAATACGGAAAAAGGGAAATCTTCCGGTTATTGTTTTGACTGCGAAAGATAGCTTGGATGAAAAGGTAAAGGTTTTAACTAGTGGGGCTGATGATTATATAACGAAACCTTTTGAAATCAGAGAGGTACTGGCAAGAATTCAGGTACAGCTTCGTCATACAGAAGAAAAGGAAATAAAAGAATCTAACCTTTCGTTCAGAGAGATGGTATTGAACAAAGCTACTTTTCAGGTCAGCATTGGTGGAAAAATACTTCCTAAGATAACAAGACAGGAGTTTGCGATTTTAGAATTACTGCTCAGAAATCCGAAGCAGGTTTTCAGTAAAGAGGACATTTTTGAATATGCGTGGGACGAACCATATATGGGTGAAACAAAAACTCTGGATGTACATATAAGCAATATTCGTAAAAAGATAAAAACAGTTACATCTGAGGAATATATTGAAACAGTCTGGGGAATCGGTTATCGTCTTCATCTATAATCTTTACTCTTTTTTTACTATTTATTTGCGTTTGATTAGGATTATTCCTTTATGATAAATGCAGATAAGAAAAAGGAGATGAAAAACTTGAGCGAAATGTTATTGGAAACAAGAAATTTGACTAAGCAATATGGACACCATAAAGCTGTGGACAGTGTCAATATGCATATTAAAAAAGGTGCTATTTATGGTTTTATCGGTCGGAATGGAGCTGGGAAGACAACTTGTCTGAAGATGATCAGTGGACTTTCCAAGCCAACTTGTGGAGAAATCGAGATGTTCGGATACAAGGGAAAGGATTTGCAAAAAGTTCGATCACGGATAGGATGTCTGATTGAGGCACCGGGACTTTATGGAAATATGACTGCATATGAAAATCTGAATATCAAATGCAAGCTGTTTGGAATAAAGAAAAAAAGTTATATTGAAGAAATATTGAGAATTATCGGTCTGGAGGATGTGGGAAAGAAAAAAACAAAACATTTTTCACTTGGAATGAAACAGCGTTTGGGAATTGGTCTTGCTTTGGTTGGAGAACCAGATTTATTAGTTCTTGATGAGCCAATCAATGGATTGGATCCACAGGGTATTGCAGAGATCCGAGATACGATTCAGAGACTTCAGAAAGAGAAGAATATGACAATATGCATTTCCAGTCATATTCTTGAGGAATTATCGAAGATTGCTACTGATTATGGAATTATTCATAATGGAAGTTTATTACAGGAAATTACAAGAGAAGAATTAATAAGAAGATGCAGTGAACGGATAGAGTTGACATTGGATCATCCGAAACAGGCGATTCCGGTGCTGGATTCTATGGGATTTACCAACTATCAGGTAACAGATAAAGAGCATATTCATATTTTTGAACGATTGAATGAAAGTGCAGCGTTGAATATGGAACTTGCAAAGTCAGGAATTCCGGTAAAAGGGATTTCCATAACCAGTGAAGAACTGGAAACTTATTTTCTGAATCTGACGGGAGGTGCGGATCATGCTTAATATAATAAAAATGGATTTATACCGGATGCTTAAAACCAAAAGTATGTATGTAATATGGATCGTACTGGCAGCAATATTATTGATTACAACATCTTTATGCAAGACAGATTATGAGCTTTTGACTGAAAAGGATGCCATGAAACAGGAGCAGGTTACTGAACCTACTGTGGATAATATTAATGTGGGAATGATGGTAACGCTGCCTACGGAGCCGGGAGAAAAGGTGACGGTATATGATATCTTTTTTGCCAATTCCCAAGGAAAATTGTATGCACTGCTTTTGGTGATTTTTACTGTTCTGTTTTCAACAGCGGATATCAGTAGCGGATATATTAAGAATATAGGAGGTCAGGTTAGAAATAGAGGAACTCTGATTTTTTCCAGGGCAATTGCCTTGGCTGTCTTTACGGTACTGACAATGGCAGGTGCATTCTTATTTCAGGCAGCGGCGAATGGTATTGTTTTCGGGGAATTGGAATGGGGAAATACAAAGGCAATTTTATCTTATTTTGTGACTGAACTGGCTCTTCATTATGCACTTGTGCTGATTTGTATGGCGATTGCAATTATTTTGAAAAATAATGTAATCAGCATGGTCATTGCTGTCTGTCTTAGCATGAATGTAATGACCATTGTGTATGGGGTGATCAATAGTGCTATTCAAAAAATAGGAATTCAGAATTTCCAGATTTATAAGTATACGATAACAGGAAAATTATCACTGCTTCCTATGAATCCGAGTGGAAATGAGTGTTTGGCGGCATTTGGTGTGGCAATAGTGTTCATCGTTATGATGATATCAGTAAGCAGCGTTGTTTTTCAAAAGAGGGATATTTAACGGATGTATATCGTAATTGGGATATTAGCAGGAATTATTATCTTACAATTTATTATTATGTGGAAATACCAGCGGCAGGTGAAAGACATCTGCCGCCAATTGGCGTTTATGATGAAACATGACAGTAACATGTTGATTAACCATGAATTTGATGTGGGTGGAATAGGAAAGCTTTCTGACAAGTTGAATGAGCTTCTGGAACTGCGAAGAAAAGAGAAGCAGCATTATCAGGAGAAAGAAGCTCTGATTGCGGACACTTATACAAATCTTTCTCATGATATCCGCACACCACTGACATCTTTGGACGGATATTTCCAGCTAATGGAAGAATGTGAAAATATAGAGGATCAGAAACGTTATTTAAGCATTATCCACGAAAGAATTCATAGTCTGAATGAAATGTTGGAAGAACTTTTTATGTTTACAAAGTTAAAAAACGAATCTTACAGTTTGGAATTGACATTGTGCTGTATGAACCGGATTTTGAAAGAAACAGTTTTTTCATACTATGATGAATGGGTAAGAATGGAAATTCAGCCGGATATTCAGATTACGGAAGAACAGTTGTATATACATGGAAACAGGCAGGGACTCCGCCGTGTTATCCAGAATGTGATAAAAAATGGGCTGGATCATGGAGAAAAGAAGATTAGCATTGTGTTGGAACGTGATCAAAATCAGGCGGTGCTTAGAATCAGCAATCAGGTTACACATCCAGAACAGATTAATATAGATCAGGTATTTGAGCGATTTTATAAAGCAGATGTTGCCAGAAGTAAAACATCTACTGGATTGGGACTATCTATTGCAAAGGAGTTGGTTAGTCGGATGGATGGAGAGATTGAAGCAAAAATAGAAAAAAAAGAGTTTATTGTTGAAATGAACTTTCCGATTGTAACCGATGCTAAATAGTATTTTGCGACGTAGAGGTGGCGCCGATGACGGCTTATGAGATTATTTCGATTTTCATTGGGATATTAGCATTGTTGATGTCCTTTGGTAGCTTGATTGTAGCGTTGCTTGCCTTTCTCGATAAGAGAAACAAGCGAAAATAAAAATGCCTATCCTGTCTGCCAACAGGATAGGCGGTGTCCTTAAGGACATTCATTAACCTAAACTCGGAGCATCCACCTTTGGAGTGGGTGCTTTCTGTTTAATTAGATATTATCATCTTATGTTTGATAATTCACGAGGTTTCACTAATTTGGATAATTTTACGAGAGAGTGTGAATAAAAGTCTGTAAATGTGATCTCCTATGATAATAACTGGGCTGAAGGCTCTGGACAGAGCGTTCAGCCCTTATTTTATATATAACAGTGTTGTTTTAAGCATGTCAAGAGCAGGTGAATAAATCCACCTGTAAAACAAGCTTTGAACTTTATTCTGGGAGTCGTCCTTCGTACATGATGCTCAACTCCCCATAAACCTGTCCCCAGTTTCGCAACGGGAGTGTCCATTTCTTAGTTGCTTCAAAAGTGGATAGGTAAAGCACCTTTAGCAGTGCTGTATCGCTAGGAAATACACTCCGCTGTCGGTTAAGTTTTCTATAGGTCGCATTTAGGCTTTCTATTGCATTTGTGGTATATATAACTTTCCGGACATCAGCAGAGAACTTAAAGATTGGTGAGATGGCATCCCAGTTTTGCTTCCAGCTCTTCATGGAATTCGGATATTTCTCACTCCATTTTGCAGTGACTCGCTCCAATGACTCTATTGCTTTTTCTTCTGTTGGTGCCTGGTAAATAGTTTTTAAATCTGCACAAAACGGTTTTCTATCTTTATCTGCGACGTACTTCATTGTATTTCTGACCTGATGAACGATACAACGTTGATACTCTGTTTTAGGATAGGCTGCAGCAATGGCTTCTTTGATGCCGGTCAGTCCATCTGCACAGACGATCAGGATGTCTTTTACTCCACGATTTTCAGTCCATTTAAAACAGACAGCCAGTATTTTGCACTTTCGTTTTCACCTATTTTGATTGTCAAAACCTCCTTGTATCCATCCTGATTTATTCCAAGAATGACATAGGCTACAAGTTTCCGGATGACACCATTATCACGAACAGAATAGTGTATCGCATCAATATAAATCACTGGATAAACCTCGGAAAGAGGACGATTTTGCCAATCTTCAATCTGGGGCATTATCTTATCTGTTACATCCGAAATAAAGCCCTCTGAGGCTTCGAATCCATAAATATCTTCCAATGTATCAGATATTTGACGAGTGGTCATACCTTTTGCATACATTGAAATGATCTTCTGGTCAATATCTGAAATATCCTTTTGACGTTTTTTTACCACTTGTGGTTCAAATGTTGACTTGCGATCCTGTGAAACTTCAATTTCCATGCTGCCATAACTGCTATTAACCCTCTTGGTCTTATAGCCATTACGATAATCATCGCTATCTGATCGTTCAGACTTGGAGTATCCTAGATGATCGTCCATTTCTGCTTCCATCATTTCTTTGATAGTACCACCAAGCAGATCTTTCAGCGCATCCTGAATATCCTGTGCGGATTCAATGTCATACTCTTTAAGAAGCTGACGGATAATGTTTCTTTTACCTTCTGTCATTTGTACTTTGTGTACTGGTTTCTTTTCTCTTGCCATAAAATAAGGCCTCCTATGATTTAATATTTTATCATAGAAGACCTCTAAATCCTATTTACAGAAAACTTTTCACAGACTCGATTGCTTTGCTATGCTCATGGGTCTCTTTTTTGATCTCGTCCCATAGTTTCGTTAATTGCTCGGTTAATAAAAGCAGTAGTGCTTTCTCCCATGCTTTGTGCATGGTTTTGAACCTCGGTTCTATGTTCAGGTGTCATTCTAACTTTGACTTCTACAAATTTACTATTATATCTTGCATTTGCTTCTCTTCGGGCTTGTGTCAGTTTACGACCTATCTTCTTTTTCTCTTCATTCATATCAATTATCTCGCAATCTGCCTGTGGGGCATAAATTTCCATAAAATTATAACATATTGTTGAAAATATGACCACATATTTCCGTTTTTTGGAATACACAATTATGCAAAATAAACTTGACGTACATGCGACCATGTCCTATAATGTGGATTATTAGAAAAGTATTATATGAAATACGAAGGGAGCATGATAATGGAAGAATTGAATGTTCTTGCGGTTCGAAATCGCAAATCCGGAAATTGGAGTTCCGGTACTCGGAAATCGTCTTTTTGTGCTTAGTTACAGTTCCATTTCTATGGGGATATTTGTCAAGACCTTGCCGCATTTGCGGTGCGTAGCAGCCTTTACGAATATTCCTGTAGAAATTATGATTTAGTATGCACAAAAGCGAATCTAAAAAGTGATTTCCGTACACCGGACAGGTGATGGATTTCGCTCCGGATTATTCAAAGAATTTTTCTTTTGATATTTTGATATTTTGCCAAATGATTTTAAGAAAAAAATTGTGGTTATCACAGATAAACAACAAAAATCTTAAAAAAACATTAAATAGCTAATAAAACCGGTATTATACCACGACATCATAGTTAAATCAAGAAAAATCTTGTAAGTCGAATGCCCTTATGTTAATATAACACTTGGAACATTGTGAGCATCTATAAATTGTTTATTGTGTGTGGATTCTTTGGAATGATTCCTAGAGAGATTATAGAAATGCAAGAAAATAAATGGCTTTCAATGAAAGAGGTGTGTGAGTATCTACGGATTAGTAGAGATACAGTCATGAATTGAATAAAAAAGGAAGGCATGCCTGCATATCAAAAAGGACGCTTGTGGCGTTTTGATATTAACGAAGTTGATGAGTGGATGAAAAATAGTGAGACTGAAAAGGTGTCTGAAGCCGACAATTGCTTGGAAGAATAGACTTGGGCAAAATTTATTAGGCTATTAGAAACGGAGTGCATTATGTATAAAGTTAAATGGGATGCTCAGAATAATGGAATTATATTGAGCGATAATATATCAGATGAAGAGGCAATTCCAGCACCACGTCCAGTATATCTTCAGGAACTGCAGATTCTTGAAGTGGATAAGCGGTTTAGATTACCTAAGACGGATAGACCAATTTGTTGGAACATTGATGCAAGATATTATTATAAGGGTCAGCCTTTTTTTGAAAGACGTGGAGCGGGCATTTATAGTAAGCCTACAGTTGTATATAATGATGGGTTTACATTTTCAACATTAGAGGCTGTGGATGTAGAATACTTGTTAGAAATTAATAGAGAAGCTATAGAAACAATTGAGAATGAAGCTATGGATTTTATCCTTGGCTGTTATGCTGCATATAAGGAAAAGGTTGATGATTTTGTTGTGGCATTTTCGGGGGGGAAGGATTCGCAGGTTATCCTTGATCTTGTGACAAGAGTACTGCCTGTAGAGGCATTTAAAGCTGTCTTTCAGGATACTGATATGGAGTTGCCATGTACATATGATATTGTGGCATATACAGAAGAAGACTATAAGTATCGTTTCCCTAATTTTAAGCTATATCATGCAAAGAGTGATAGAAAAGCACTTGACTTGTGGAAACAGTATGGTCCGCCCAGTCGTGTGAATAGGTGGTGTTGTTCTGTAATGAAAACGACAGTATTTAGAAGAACAATGAAGGAAATTCATAAGACAGATGTTCAACCTAAGGTTGCAGTATTTGAGGGAGTGCGAGCTGATGAAAGTGCAAGAAGAGAGGCTTATAATCGAATTGGTGTAAATGTAAAACATCCCAATTTGATTAATTGTAGAGCAATCTTTAGATGGAATAATTCTGAAATATTTTTATACTTGTTTTCGAGAGGAATTGAACTTAATCCTGCATATAGAATGGGATTGACTAGAGTGGGATGTGGGGTATGTCCATTTGCGTCAGATTGGTCAGAGTATCTAATAAGAAGAATGTATCCGGAAATTTCTAAACAGTATGTTGCTGTTATTGAGCAAATGGCAAGAAATTTAGGATTAAATTCAAATGAAAAAATAAATAAATATATCAGTTCAAATAACTGGCAAAAAAATGCTGGTGGTAGAGGCTTGATTCCTGATGGGTCGCGAGTAGATTTGATTAGCAAGGAGCCTAATTTTGAGTGTGTTGTTACGAGACCTAAATCTGATTGGAGAATTTGGTTATTTGCATTATGCCAGTATGTATCACAAGAAGAAAATGGCATAATACGTGGTGAAATGAATTACAATGGAGAAATATTTCGTTTTAGCGTTGAGGAAAAAGGGAATATAATAAGATTTATTGTTGAGGGAACTGTTAATAAGCCGGCACTTCATGGAATGCTTTCTCGTGTCCTTACAAAGTGTGCGGGTTGTGAACTTTGTGGTGTTTGTGAAGCTGAATGTCCGACAGGAGCACTTACTGTTAGAAACAAGGTTGAAATAAATAGAAAGATGTGTATGCATTGTCATAAGTGCCTTGAAGTGAGTTCGCGAGGTTGCATCATTGCACATAGAAAGCAAATTAATGAAGGTGGTATGCTTGTTAAATCAGCAAACCTTAGGACCAGTGGTATAGATAGATATTCAACCTTTGGATTACGTGACGAATGGGCAGATGTATTCTTTGATAAAGGTGATGAATGGTTTGGTTTATATCCAAATCTTGGAACAAAGATGATTCCGGCTGCAAAGAATTGGCTTAGGGAAGCAGAGTTGATTGATGAGAGAGAAAATAAGGTTTCGAGTAAGTTTGAGTTGGTTAAGGGACTTTATGATCGCAATAAGCTTGCTGCATGGCAGGTGATTTGGGTTGGTTTGGCATATAACTCAGCAATTGTAAATAGTTTTGTTCAATCAATTAAAATTGATGTTCAATACACCAGGGATGATATTGTGGCAATTGTGAAGGAAGAGTTTCCTACTTTAAATAATAATACAATAAAAAATCCAACCAATGCATTAATTACCATGCTTAGATATTCTCCTTTAGGACATTTGTCAAATGAGCATATTGAAGCTCAAAATATTTATGTCGCAGAATTGCAGATGTCAGGAAATTCCACAAAGGGTATTAGAAGAATATCTTCAGGATATGTATCTATGCCTGCACTTGCCTATCTGCTATACAGGGAAGCGAAAAAATCAAATTGTTACAATTTAACAGTGAGCGACTTGCTGATTCCAGGAAATGTTAATCCATATACAGTGTTTGGTATGACCGCAGAAAAATTAATACCGGCACTTAAAGCATTAACTCAGATGGGTGTCCTTACTGCAGATCTTTCTGGCGGCTTGGAAAATGTGCATTTGGACAATGATATTTCTCCGGATGATGCTCTTGCGATAGTAATAAAGAGAGTGTGATAAAAATGGAAGAATGTTATTATTGCAAATTGGTCTTGTCAAAAGATGACAAGGCTCTATGCAAAAAATTATTAGGAAGGAAAATAAAACAGTATTTTTGTAGAGAACATTTAGCAGAGGTACTTGATACAGACGTTGATACGTTAACTGAAAAGGTTGAACACTTTAAAGAAGAAGGGTGCACCCTGTTTTTGTAGGAGGAAGAAAATGCAATATTCAGAGATTGTAGGGATTGAATCGTTTTTTGATTCTACCTTTAATATAACGGAAGAAAGGGAGAATTATTGGAAACAGTTTATAACAAACGAAAAATTCGAATCAAATCTTAAATCGATTATAAATGTGTTCACTTCCTTGACAAGTGATCAGCATAAGTCAATTTGGGTACAGGGTACATATGGTACAGGAAAGAGCCATTCAACATCAGTAATTAAGCATTTGCTGAGCGATGAATTAGATGATATTAATGATTATATTGAGAAATTGGTTAATCCACAGCTTAAGGCGATGTTATTAAATTTTAGAAAAAAGGAAAGAGTATTTCCGGTGGTTCTGAAGGGGACGTATTCGATTGTAGATACGGAAGAATTAAAGTACACAATTCAGAGAGCAGTTGTTCAGCAGTTGGAAGAAGCAGGAGTAACTATTACTGTTAAATCTGATTTTCAAGCTGTAATTGAAATGCTAGAGGATAAGAAATTCGAGTCTTTCTGGCAGATTATGCTTAAAAATGAATTGAGTCGTTATGCATCGACAGTAGATGAATTAAAGGATCTTCTTGAAAGTGGAGATATTGAAGTGTTAAAAGAAATCAATACAGCCCTTAAGAAGTCAAATATGATAAAAGCTACTCCAGATATAAAGCAATGGCTTACAGAAGTAATGAATGAACTTCGCAAGCAGAGAGTTGCAGATTATCTTGTGATTTTTTGGGATGAGTTTACTTCATTACTTGAAATTTCGGAAAGAAGAAGTATTCTCAACTGTATGCAAGATATAGCAGAGTTAAGTAAGGCACCAAGAAAGGATGATTCTTCAAAATGTATCGGAGTTTATGTGTTTCTAGTTACTCATAAGAGTATGGAAGCAACGGACAGTTATAAAGAGTTAAAAGAAGATGAAAAAACGATGGCTAAGGCGAGATTCCTTGGCCTTCAATATGATATGCAGGATATTACAACATATCATATTATTTCAAATGCACTAAAGGTTAAAGATAAAGCAAAATATGACGAGTTGGTAGAAGAAAGAGTACAGCTTCAAACAGAGGTTGCAGCAGCTTTAAAGGATATTGTTGCACCTATGGATAAATCTGCACAGACACAATCAATAATTCAGAGGTTATATCCGTTTCATCCATATACTGCCTATTTGGCAACTTTTGTTTCGAGAGCAATCGGCTCTGCTGAAAGAAGTATATTTGAATTTTTGAATGATGATGAGAGAGGATTTAAGGATTTTATCAACAATGATATTGATACCGTGAAATATTTAACCGCAGATAAAGTATGGGATTTTTTTGTTGGAGCATTTTCAGAGGATAGAACTAATAATTTTGATGCAATTATTAATAAGTATTCTATGTATTCGACAAAATTGGAAGATACTGATATCCCGGAATTATCAGTGTTCAAAGTAATTCTTTTACTTAATCTCTTGAATCGTGTAACTCTGATGGATGGTGGAGATCAGGAAAAGAGCCTTGTTAATCCAAGTAAGAAGAATATTTTACAAGTATTAAGTGGTGCATGGAGTAATGAAGCGATAAATAATGCGTTGAATGCTATTGATGAAAAGCAGATTATTCTTAAGGGACCAGATGATGTATTTGAAGTGTCTTCATCCGCTATGCCGTTAGAGAAAATTCAGGCAGAAAAGGACAAATTGTACTTAAAGTACGAAGATGTTAGCACGCTCCTTGATGAGTATATTGGATATAGAAGTGATATAACAAAGATAATTTCGAATGCGGATAGCTTTAACAGAGTAACTGAATTTTCGCTTGTCTGGGGGGGCTTACCTGCAATTTCAATGGAATCAAAATTGTTAAAAGCATTTTCAAAAGGATATGCAGCAAAGGTGGCAATCATTTTATTTAGAGGTGAGACACCGACCTATGATAAAAAGTCTAATCGCCCTGAAAATGCAATGGAAATTCAGAAGAATTTGGTACAGAAACTCTCTGAAAAAGATACGATGGAGAATGTTGTATTTGTGATTTCTGATGTTTCTTTGGGTCAGCAGAGGTTTGAGGGCGTTATTGATGCTAAGGCACGTGAAAATGTTGCAAGAGATACCAAAGTTGAGGCCCCATCACCTTATGAGAAGAAGGCAAGTAGATGGATGGAAAAATGGCGTACAGAAATAATCGATGGTGCAGCAACCATCATCTTTAGAGGTGAACGAGTAAACACTCCAATATACAAATCTGTGTGTCATTCGGGATTAGCTGCTGACGTTGCAAGGGTATTTCCTAACGGGGCAGAGAGAATACCACAGATTGCAAGTGCAAGTACTGGCTGGAAGCAAATTTACGCAAAAAAGACCGTAGAAAAAATATGTTATGCAATTAATAGAGGTGAAATAGAATCATTTAGTGGAGCAGAATCTGCAGTGTCACATTTGCTAAAAGATAAATCTGAAAATTGGATTTTTGATGAAAAGCTAAATTATATTGGACAGTATGATGCATCATGCCCGATGACCGTACTTATCAAAGTGATTGATGATAAGATTGCGGAGTTAAGAAATAAAACGGTAGTAGATATTGGACAGGAGTTCAAATTCTTAACAGAACCCCCATATGGTTACTATAATAACTATATTTGTATGGCAGCTGTGGCATTAGCATTTAGACGATACACAGGAAAGATGTATTTATCTGATCAGGGTAGTTTAGTCTCACCTACTATTATGCGTGATATTGTAAATTCGGCATTTTATAATTGGTTGAACCAGAAGCAGGATGCAAAGTTAAGAGTAAGATTTTCTACAGCAGAGGAAAAAAATCTTATTGATTTGATTCAGACAATCTTCGGTGTAAAAGGGGATGGTATATCTGAAACAAAGTGGGCTATGAGAGCAAGCTTTGAGAATAAGTATAAGTCGCCGTTGTGGTCATTAAAATATGTTGTAGATAAAGGTGCTGAATTTAATTCTGTTATTGATTCTCTATTCGCATTGGCTAATGCAACTGGTGATAGTATTACACAGGAAGACGTTGCTGAGCTTTTGGAAGGACTCAAGAAGCAAAAAACTTCCATTGCACTTACTCTTGAAAAAGTAAAAGATTCTACATGCATATATGCCTATATTGATAGAGTTTTGGCAACAGTTCAAACGAAATTGGAGGATTATTCTAATCTAATGTCTTTCTTAAAACAAAACCTTTCAGATGCTATTGTATTCTGGCGTGAAGATGATGTTGAGAAGCAGATATTGCAGTGGTGTATTCTTCAAAGTAAGCAGTCTGCTCAAACAAAGAATGTAGATTCGCAGGAGGACGATGATTTAGGATATGATGGAGTAGATGATTCAGATAATGATACACCTACAAGCGATGGACAAGAAGAGGATTTTGATGACGGTTTATTTGAAAGTCCTGATTTTGAACCTATTGAAATAACACCAATTGCTATTGGTAAGACTCATGCGACTATTGAGGCTGCTACTGCAATGATAAACGATAAAGAGTTTAATGAAGGAGAAGCTAAGCAGATACTTGTAAAGCTGTGTAAAGAATATCCTGTAGTATGTTCAGCAGTTATGAGATTGCTGAGTGAGGAGTAAAAATGGATGTTGGGGCAATTAAACAAAAAATAACTGAAGATAAAAGAAAAAGCACTGGCTCATGTAGAAGATATCCTGTTCGATTTCTGTTTTTGGAGTTGAATAACAATACTCAAAACGAGATTGAAGATTTAGTAAAGAGTTCGGGTGGAGAACTCCTAGAATTAAGTGATTATATAATGAAAAAAGATGATGGCTGGATGACTAAGAGTAGATTCATCCAGATTATCAGAAATAATGCATCACAAACTAAGGATACTTTTGTAGTTGGATTTTCAGAATTGATTAGATTTTATTCTAAAAAGGATATTGAGTCTACAATTCTGTCATTATTTGATATTGAAAATAGCAATATTATGGATGCATCATGTGCGCAGCGAAGAATCTATTTTATATGCTTTTCTATGGTAGATAATGTGCTGAAAGTACTTCAGAATAGTTTTGCCCGTAAATACCTTATTGATCCATTTATTAATTCGGATTGTGAGTATAGCGGTAAGTATCGAGAGATATGTTTTGTTTCGAATGATTACGCTTCCAATATTCAAAAGAATAAGATTACATCTAGTGTTGAATGGATTGGTTTATGGCGCCATGCAGAGTTAATAGATTTTTCTGAACCTATTTGGTGTTGCTCAGAGAGCTTGTATGAGTGGCACAAGAAGGCTTCACCGGATAATGCATTCCAGATTGATGTAGTCAAAAACGCAAAAGATTATCTTCGGAAAGCATATAATCTGGAATTGGAAATTCCGTATGTTGATGAAGATGTTGAATACTGGAAAAAGTTAATCGTAGAATGTGAGAAGTACAGTGTTGGTAAGAGCGTAGAAGAAATGATATCTAATGTTCTTGGAATTGATGCAAGAGAAACAATTAAGCTTGCTGGAAAATTACTTACTACTGATAGCACTTACGAAAGATGGTTAATAAAAGGTTATACAATTGCGTATTTGAGCGATACATTTTTGGCAAAGGTATTAAAAATGCTCAAGTCTAATTCAAAGAAAGAATTTTTATCAACTATTTGGCAGCAAGGATATTGGATAAGTGATAAATATCAGTTAGAGGAAAGAATTGCAATAATAAAAGAATTAAACAAATATGCAAATTCATTGCCTCCTGAGAAAGAAATACAAGAAACTATTTGGGATGGTGTGTCTAAAGAATTGAATATTGACTTTAGTATTGATTATATGCAGAATGGAATTCATCTACTTGATTTATGTGAAACTACAGGAAGAGATATAGTAGAGTTAAAGGAAAGATTAAAGGCATATTATATAAAGGTATTTAAACCGGCATTTACTGGATTGTCTAAGACAGAAAAAGAGTTTGTAATCAATCTGTTTTCTAATGATGTATTAGAAAAAACTGAGATAAAATCAGTATATCCAGCGTTCTATTTTTATTTATTCGGTCAGGCTGAAAATAGAATTGCTGAGAAGGATGAATGGAAGTTTTATCTTCAGGCATACAGAGAAAGTAAAGTTGCTGAACACGATAATTTGTATTTGCAGAGATATTATGGAGATGGATGTGCTAATGCGACAAACTTGTATAGTATGTATTACGCTCTTCAGCGTCAAGAAACACTGATTGCTTCTTATGCAGCAGATTCCGATGTTTATGTGCTCGATGGTGTTGGTGCAGAATATTTGCCGTTAATGGTGGAATTATTGAAAGATAATGGATATGATGTGGAGTTTTGTGATTATGCGGCATGTCATTTACCTTCAATTACAGATATTAATAAAGAGTATCTTTCTGTAATTACTTATAAAGAATGGTTTCTTGATTTTGATAGAGAAGTAATTCACGGGGAGTATTATAAGACGTCAGTAAATTTGAGAAAAGCATTTGATATTTTGGAAGAAAAAATTAAAGATATAGTTATGGAATCTGTTGGACGAAAAATTGTAATTACAGCGGATCATGGTGCGACAGCAAGACCTCGTTGGACAGCTGCAAAGAAGAAATATGAATTTGTGTCCTCTGATCATGAAGGAAGATGCTGTAAGATAGGCTCCAAATCGGATTATGAGGATACAGTAGATTATATTGTTTATGAAGATGAGATAAAACCAGGAAAGCCGTATGTTATTTCACTTAATGAACAGTCTTTGTATAATCAACCAAAGTTTGAGAATCATGGTGGAGCGACAGTAGAGGAGATTTTGGTTCCGGTTATTGTAGCAGTTCCGCATGGCAGTAATTCTAGTATTTCTTATAAGGTAATGGATAACAAGCTTGAAATAAGTGGACTTGACAAAATGGTGTCATTTGTTATTATTCCAGATCCGGAAGAGGAGGTGTATGTAATAGAAGCAGATTTAACAAAGCATGTATTGAAGAAGTCAGGTTCTGTATACTCTGCAAAACTCCTATCTGGAAAGGAACAGGATATAGTTGTTGTAGTAGAAGATAAAGAATATCTGTTTAGGACCAAGAGTAGGGCAAAGAAAAATATGGAAGGAGACGATGGATTCGATGACTAATTTAGATGAAAAGATAAAAGATATATTTCCAGAAGAGTCTATGCATAAAACTCCAGATAGATACAGTTTTTTTTCTGGTGTAAATGTTCCTTCATTTATAAAGGATTGGTTAATTAAGAAATTTTCAGATGATGATAATATTGATACTGAGGGTTTATATGATTTTATAGATAAGCACATACCAACAAAGGATAGTAACATAAGAAGTAGACTCCTTAATGGGGATGTGATTCAGATATTGGCAAGAATAATTTTTGAATCGGATTTGAAGAGTGGAGAATATCGTTTTCAGATTCCTGATATCGGAATAAAAAATGGAGAAGGAAAAGTATCTCCATACTTGGCACGTCAGCAGGGTATTCTTAAAGAAGGGGAAAACTGGGGCGTTGTAACAATGCAATATGTAGAGCCGGATGGTAAGGAAAAAGGATACGCTGAAATGGTAAAGTTTAAACCTTTTAGTCCTTATAAGCCTGATTTTGATTACTACTGTCAGGCAAGAGAGCAGTTTGAACTTGAAGAGTGGGTAGACTTCCTTATAAGTAATATGGAATATAATCCAAATTCTTCGTCATTTGAATCGCTAGATCAGAAAATGCTATTTTTGACACGCTTGCTTGTCTTTGTGGAACCTAATTTAAATATGATTGAATTAGCACCTAAAGGTACTGGTAAATCCTATATCTTTAATAATTTGTCAAAACATGGTTGGCAGATTAGTGGTGGAAAGATTACGAGAGCTAAGCTTTTTTATGATATGAGTAGAAACATGCCAGGTATTATTCCATCATATGAGTTTGTGTCGCTTGATGAGGTTAAAACTATATCGTTTGATAATCCAGAGGAAATTCAGGGTGCTTTAAAGAATTATATGGAGCAGGGTGCATTTACTGTAGGAAAGTCTAAACAAACATCACTGGCAGGCTTAATCTTATTAGGAAATATAGATCTTGATTCAAATAAGCACCCGCTTAATAATCATTATTTTGAAGAACTTCCTGAAGCATTTCAAGATCATGCATTGATTGATAGATTTCATGGCTTTATAGAAGGATGGTATTTGCCAAGAATAAGCGAGGATTTGAAGTTGAATGGATATGCATTAAATGTTGAATATTTTTCAGAGATTCTCTCGTATATTAGAACGCAGTCATTTTATAGTGCTATTGTCAAGGAACTTTTGGATATCCCAAAGAATGCTGATACGCGTGATACAAATGCGGTGGTAAAAATGTGTTCGGCATATTTGAAGTTACTCTATCCTCATGTGAGAAGTGCATCAGATATTTCACCACAGGAATTTAAAATGGTTTGCTTTGATCCTGCTTTTGAAAAAAGAAAAATAATTAGACAACAGTTGGCGGCTATTGATAGAGAGTTTACTGACCGTATGCCCGATATTAAAGTAAGAGGTTTATAAATGGTTTATTTAGATAATGCAGCGACAACGGCAATGAGTGAGGCAGCTATTACTGCTTTGGTAGATATTTCTTCAAAACAGTATGGTAATCCCTCTGCCGCTTACGGTTTTGGAAGGAAAACTAAAGAAATTCTGAAAGAATCTAGGAGGATTATTGCTGAGTGTATTGGGGCTGAGCCAGAAGAGATTTATTTCACATCATGTGGTACTGAAAGTGACAACTGGGTAATTCAACAAGTTCGGTATGGGTGGAGTAAATTAATTACATCTTCTATAGAGCATCATGCAATATTACATCCGGCAGAAGTATTGGAATCAGATAATGTAAATGTGATTTATCTTCCTGTAGATAATGTGTGTATGGTATCAGAAGATGCTTTGATTAGGGAGCTTAATGGCTCACCGGTTTTGGTTTCAATTATGATGCAGAATAACGAAACCGGTGCTATACAGAATATAAAAGAGTTGGCACAGAGAGTTCATGCTGATAATTCATATTCAATATTTCATACAGATGCTGTGCAAGCTGTTGGACATTTGAAAATTGATGTAAAAGACCTTGGGATTGATTTGTTGTCTGCGAGTGCACATAAATTTAACGGACCGAAAGGCGTCGGATTCATTTATATAAATAAGAAGTGTCATTTGAAACCGATGATAATGGGTGGTGGGCAAGAGAATGGAATGCGTTCTGGTACAGAAAATGTTGCAGGAATTTATTCTATGGCGAAAGCATTGGAAGATAATATTCAAAGTATGGATAATGTACATGATAATATATCCCGGCTTGAGCGTAAACTCTTGAAGTTGCTTGATAATGAAAATATTGAATATACTATCAATGGAGATAGTGAACATAGAGCAACAGGTATTATTAACATTGCTATCGCTGGAATGGATGGTGAAGGTTTATTAAATATGCTTGATATGCATGATATTTGTATTTCTATAGGCTCAGCTTGTAATTCAAGGTCACAAGATAGATCACATGTATTAACGGCAATGGGAATTACGAATGAGATGATTGATGCTTCTGTGCGCATATCAATAGGAAGATATAATACAGAAGATGACATTATTTCTTTGGTAAAGTGGATTGTGAAGTGTAAGAAACTTACTTCGTTGGCAGAGTCATAGGTCATATAACGAATGTATAGTTTTTGTAAGAGAAAAAGGATAACTACACAAAATAATTGCAATGCGAAAGGATGAAAATGTATGGGAGAAAAAATTGTAAAAGGATGTATTAATGCAGGAAGAACGTGTCGTGGATTAAGTAGAATTGGTTATTCAACAGCAAATGCTATTTGTGATATTTTAGATAATTCAGTATCTAATCATGCAAAAAACTGTAAGATTAATATAAATAAAATATGCGAGGAATATCCTGATTCTAGAGCGGAAAATATTCGTTCCATAGAAATCTGTGATGATGGAGATGGTATGGATTATAATACATTGCTTAAAGCTATTGATATTGGTTCAAGCGATGAAAATTATACTGAAGAAACTTTGTCAAAATTTGGTTTGGGATTAAAATCTGCTTCTTTTTCGCAAGGTGATGTATTGACGGTAATCTCAGGACAGAATGGAAAATTTAATAAAGTGTCTGTAGATGTTAAGGAGCAAAAAGAAGATTATATTATTAGAATAAAGGAATTGTCGGGAGAAGATTTAAATATAATAAAGGAGTATTGTCCTGAGGGACATGGTACGATTGTTCAGATTTCTGAAATACACAATAAGAATATGCTGTCAATAAAAAAAATAGTTAAAAGTCTCAGTGAGGGAAACAGAAGATTAGGAGCTATTTACTATTTCTTTTTAAAAAAGGGGTTAACAATAAAACTTAGAGATGAATTCATTGAGCCATATGATGTTTTGTTTGAAGATGAAGCAAATAGAAATGGTAATTTAGATGAGAATGATTGGGATGGAAAAACTGTAAGATGGATTGAAAGAGAAAAGAAAATTCCAGTATCAGCAGAAGATGGAAGTTATGTAACAATTAAAGTGACGCAATTAGTCCATCCACCAACAATGGGATTGAATGTTGAAGATGGACAAATTAATGCTCGCCGTGATTATAATATTGATGCTGGAAACTATGGATTTTATATTTACAGAAATGATCGAATGATAAGATGGGCTGATATGTTGGGGGTTTTGACTCAAAGTGCATATCTATATGGGTTTAGAGGAAGAATTATGATTACATCTGATGCGGATGAAGCATTTAATATAGATGTGACAAAATCACATGTTGAGTTATCTGATAAACTGCTTGGAATAGTAAATGATTGCTGTCAAGAATGGAGTAGCAAGAGCATCAAAGCGTGGAAGTATGCTGCAAAACGTGTGAAAGAAAAAGTAAAAACTAATCCGACGAATAGAACTAATGAAATATTGGCACAAAGTGACATAGAGGAAGATTTGCCATTTGAAGATGCTCCTACTGTTGAAGTTGAGCAAGAAAGAAGACAACGATCTGAGGAAATTAAAGAAAATCACAGAAAAACTATTTTGGAAGAAACAAAAAGGATTCTTGCAGAGGAGGAAGATGCTGGCGATGGTAGAGAAATATCTGATGATGTTGCACAAAAAAAGATAAAAGAAGAAACTGCTGAAAAGAAAAGGATTATGAAAGTTCCATTAATTATGGATAATTTGTTATATGAACCGTATTATGATGCTACAGAACATAATATGGTAAGAATTAATACTAGCCATAGGTTCTCACAATTGGTTTATGATGATAATAGTGATAATACTGATTTGCAAGTTCTGTTTGAATTGTTAATGTATAAAATGGCGGAGGCTGAAGTTAGAATTCAAAAGAATTATACGAGTTATAACAGAGAAGTAATTCAAGACATAATAAATGAGTATCGTAGATATTTATCGGAATCATTAACTTCTTTGTGTCGTTCTGAAAAGAAACTTTTGCCACCGATAGGAGAGTTTTATGAATAAAAGCTTTTGTGTAGGCTTAAAACCCAAAATTGGATACATATATATATGGTTATCATTGAGCAATAGATTGATTTATGTCGGCGAAACATGTAGTGCTCATGGAGTAGTGGGGAGAGCTCGTCAACATATATCAGAAGTAGGAACATTAAATTCAAAATTGAGTGATAATGGATACGAAATGGGTAAAATAGAAGATTTTTATTTGTTTTCTTTTGAATTGCCTAATACTTGGGAGTATACAAACGAAGAAACTACTTACAGATGTGCGGTGGAATACCTTGTTCAAATTGAGTGTCAGACTAGATTTCAGTTAGAAATAGGAATTGATTTTTACTTGGTATCGCATGTAGACTATAATCAAAAATGTAGTACGCCTCAAAATAAGCTTATTGCTCAACATATAATTGCTGAATTGATTGATAACATTCGAGTTATTCAGAATAATTAGTATCTGCAGATTATTACGACAATGCTTGATTGGGAGCATCCCAAAGTTTGTGTAAACCTTCAAACTGATGTAAGATAAAATTACTCAGTTTGGAGGTTTATTTATGGCAAGAAAGATCGACAGCCCACAAAAATCAGGTAAAGTAAACGCCTCATAGCCCGTACATTGCACTTTATATAAAAATTTGAGAAAATCAGACTATACCATTTAAATCAAGTATAAAAGGTTAAGTCTCAACTTTTTATACAATTTCAGGAGGTTAGTCTATGAGTTCTCAAACAAGTCTTATTGCACGTAATGTTCGTATACAGGAATGGGCAGATATGATTCATGAATGTAATAACCGTACGGATGATATGACCGTTACTCAATGGTGCAGCGAGCATGGTATTTCCAAATGCAATTATTATTACCGGCTGGCTGCTGTAAGAAAAGCATGTCTGGATAAGCTTCCACCGGAGATTAAGCAGGCGGTGGTCCCTGTTCCTGCCACACTTTTAAATGATAATTCGGATAATAAGACAGCCTGTGAAGATTTTCTTAATCTGAATGTTAACGGAATTACCATTGAAGTGCACAGCGATACATCAACGGAGCTGCTTGCAAAAGTGCTGAGGGTAGTGGCAAATGTTAAATGATGCTGTCTGCTTTTCACAGGTATATGTCGTATGTGGTTTTACGGACTTACGCTCCGGTATAGATAAACTTGCAGCGCTTATTAAGGCAAAAACCGGCAACAGTCCCTGTATTCCGGATGCCCTGTTCCTTTTTTGTGGAAGAAAAGCAGACCGCATAAAGGGAATCGTATGGGAAGGTGACGGTTTTCCTCTGCTGTACAAACGCCTTGAACAGGGAAAATTTGTATGGCCGCGTACAGAGAGTGACGTTAAAAGTCTGACACAAAAGCAGTTCAGATGGCTTATGGAAGGTCTTACCATAGAGCCTAAAAACTCCGTAAGTCCTGTAACACCGCCTGAATACATGGTATGATATTTGTGCAAATGGTAGAATTTTTCAGCCGTTTTTCCATGCCTGGTTATCCATATACCATTTGCCGGTAAGCACCATGTATAAATGCTCTCTAAATTCCAGGACG
>ERZ773224.1308-NODE-1308-length-31301-cov-6.460347_pt1 | contig 31301 bp, 19 predicted proteins | sample MGYA00580526_ERZ773224 | MGnify/ENA primary metagenome ERZ773224 (study PRJEB29015, sample SAMEA2737743) | human gut metagenome | biome: human gut; feature: human-associated habitat; material: faeces | place: China | collected 2012 ... | reverse complement strand
CTCCGCCTCGATAAGTTTCTCTTCGGGGTGGATGCGCTTGGGGTCGCGCGTCAGGATGTCGGCGGCACGCAGGTTGATGAAATCGGCTCCCGAACGCTCCATGGCGCGGCGGATGTCGCCGTCGGTGACGATGCCTTCGATGCGGTCGCCTTCGCAGACGACGATCAGTCCCAGTCCGCAACGGCTGATCGTGTGGATCATATCCTTGGCCGTGCAGTCGGGGCCGACGACGGGCAGGTTGTCGCTGCGCATGACGTCGCCGACCGTAGCCAGCAGCCGGCGTCCCAGACTGCCGCCCGGGTGGAGCCGTGCGAAGTCGTTGCTCGAAAAGTTGCGCATCTTCATCAGGGCGACGGCCATCGCGTCGCCCATGGCGATCTGCGCCGTGGTCGAGGTCGTGGGAGCGAGGTGCAGGATGCAGGCTTCGTGGTCGACCGAGACGTCGAGGTGGATGTCCGAATGGATGGCGAGCGTGGAGGCCGGATTGCCCGTCATCGAGATCAGCCGGTTGCCGTTGTTGTGGATGAAGGGGACGATTTTGAGTACCTCGTCCGTTTCGCCCGAGTAGGAGATCGCCAGCACGATGTCCTCTTTCGAGATCATGCCCAGATCGCCGTGAAACGCTTCGCCCGGATGGAGGTAGAAGCTCGGCGTGCCCGTCGATGCGAAGGTGGCGGCCATCTTGCGGCCGATCAGCCCCGACTTGCCCATGCCGGTGATGATGAGTTTGCCGCGGCTTTGGAGGATCATCTCGATGGCCTCGACGAAGTGCTCGTCGAGCGACCGTTCCATTTTTTCGAGCGCGTCGGCTTCGGTACGGATCGCCTCGCGGGCTACCGTCAGGATTTCGTTTTGTTTGGACTGCTCCATTAGAGTAGGGATTTGACGACCCCTTCGAGGTCGTTGAGGTTTAACATGTTGGGTCCGTCGCTCAGCGCGTGGTCGGGATCGGGGTGTACTTCGAAGAAGTAGCCGTTGGCACCGAATGCCTTGGCTGCGAGCGCCATTGCCGGCACGAATTCGCGGTTGCCGCCCGTTTTGCCGCCTGCGGCGCCCGGACGCTGCACCGAGTGCGTGCAGTCCATGACCACCGTCGGCGCGATGCGCAGCATGTCGGGGATGTTGCGGAAGTCGACCACCAGATTGTTGTAGCCGAACGAATTGCCGCGTTCGGTGAGCCACACGTCGGCCGCACCGGCGTCGCAAGCCTTTTCATAGGGGTAGCGCATGTCTTCGCCCGAGAGGAATTGCGCCTTCTTGATGTTGACCGTGCGCCCCGTCTTCGCTGCGGCGACCAGAAGGTCGGTCTGGCGGCAGAGGAAGGCCGGAATCTGAATCACATCGACCACCTCGCCTACGGGCGCCGCCTGCCATGATTCGTGGATGTCCGTGAGCAGCCGCAGGCCCCATTTCGACCGCACGTCGGCGAGCATCTGCAACCCCTTCTCCATGCCGACGCCCCGATAGGAGCGGATCGACGTGCGATTGGCCTTGTCGAACGACGCTTTGAAGATGATCTGCACGCCCAGTCTGCGGTTGATCTCCGTCAGTCGGGCCGCCACCGTATCGAGAAGTTCGGCCGATTCGATCACGCACGGCCCCGCGATGAATGTGGTATTCATAAGTCGAGAATTAACGGTTGAAAGCCGAGGATTGAAATCCGGGTCGGGTTTTGCATGGCTGCGGGCAACCGTCGTTCGGCCGAAGCCCCCTCCCTGATTTCCGATCCTTAGTTTTTCGTTTTTAATTTTAAGAATTCTTCCGCCTTCGCCAAATCCTCCGGCGTGTCGATGCCGATCGTCTCGACGTCGGAGATACCTGCACGGATGCGGAACCCGTTTTCCAGCCACCGCAACTGTTCGAGCGATTCGGCCCGTTCGAGTGCCGACTGGGGCAGGGCGGTCACCTTGTACAACGTCTCGCGGCGGAAGGCGTACATGCCGATATGTTTGTAGAAAGTATGGCGTGCGAGCCATTCCTCGCGCGGCACGCCCCGCAGGTAGGGGATCACCGAGCGCGAGAAATAGAGTGCCTGGTCCGCGCTGCCGAGCACGACTTTCGGCGAATTGGGATTTTCCAGTGCGTCGAGTCCGTCGGCCTCGGTGAAGGGTTTGACGAGCGTGGCGATGTCGGTCGACGGATCGTCGAAGCAGCGGGCGATCGCCTGCAACTGCGAGGGGGCGATGAAGGGTTCGTCGCCCTGTACGTTGACGATGACGTCGGGGTCGCCGCCCAGTTTGTCGACGGCTTCCCGACAGCGGTCGGTGCCGCTGCGATGATCGGGCGAGGTCATGACGGCACGGCCGCCGAAGGCCTCCACCGCATCGTAGATGCGCGGATCGTCGGTGGCGACGGCTGCGTCGGCGAACACCTGCGTCACCTGCTTCCAGACGTGCCGGATGACCGGTTCGCCGCCGAGCCGTGCCAGCGGTTTGCCCGGAAACCGTGTCGAAGCGTAACGGGCCGGAATGACGGCCAGAAATTTCAGAGAGTCCATATCCGTTAAAAAAGGAAAGGAGCCGAAAGAGCGGGATTCCAGTCCCCTCTTCCGGCTCCCTTCCGATCCGTTATTGTTGCGCCTGCGGTTCGAGCGCCAGTTGCAGTACGTCGTCGTTGGTGCGGACGTAGTGGAACGTCAGCCCCCTGATGTAGTCGGGCTTGATCTCCTCGATGTCCTTGCGGTTCTCCTCCGGCAGCAGCAGCGTCGTGATGCCGGCGCGCTTGGCGGCCAGTATCTTCTCCTTGATGCCGCCCACGGGGGTTACGCGGCCGCGCAGCGTCGTTTCGCCCGTCATGGCGATGCGGTCGCGGACCTTGCGGCCCGTGTAGGTCGAGACGATCGACGTGACCATCGTGATGCCGGCCGACGGGCCGTCTTTCGGAATGGCGCCTTCGGGCACGTGGATGTTGAGGTCGTACTTCTCGAATTTCTCGGGATCGATACCCAGTTCCGTACAATGTGCCTTGACCCATTCGAAGGCGATCGTGGCCGACTCCTTCATCACGTCGCCCAGATTGCCCGTGAGGCTCAGGCGGCCCTTGCCGGGCGTGAGCACCGACTCGATGTAGAGGATGTCGCCGCCCACTTCCGTCCAGGCGAGGCCCGTCACCACGCCGACGATGCCGCCCACCTCGTACTCCTCGTTGAGGAATTTGGGTTTGCCGAGGATCTTTTCGACCTCTTTCGCGCCGAGTTCGGGTGCGAAAGCCTCCTCCGAGGCGATCTGCTTGGCTCGCGAACGCGCCAGCTTGGCGATGTGCTTGTCGAGCGACCGCACGCCCGATTCGCGGGTGTAGCCGGCGATGATCTGTTCGACGATCTGCGGTGTGAGGATCAGCTCCTGCTCCTTGATGCCGTGCGCCTCGCGCTGTTTGGACAGCAGGTGGTGCAGGGCGATCTGGATCTTGTCTTCGAGGATGTAGCCCGGGATATTGATCATCTCCATGCGGTCGCGCAGCGCCGGATTGATATTGCCGACGTTGTTGGCCGTGGCGATGAAGAGCACCTTCGAGAGGTCGTACTCCGTATCGAGGTAGTTGTCGTGGAACGTGGTGTTCTGTTCGGGATCGAGTACTTCGAGCAGTGCGCTCGACGGATCGCCGTGGTTCGACACGCTGATCTTGTCCACCTCGTCGAGGATGATGACCGGGTTCGACGAGCCGCACCGCTTGATCGTCTGTACGATCCGGCCCGGCATCGCCCCGATGTAGGTGCGGCGGTGGCCGCGAATCTCCGCTTCGTCGTGCAGGCCGCCCAGTGCGATGCGGCCGAACTTACGCCCCAGCGCCGCTGCGACCGATTTGCCCAGCGAGGTCTTGCCTACGCCCGGAGGGCCGTAGAGGCAGAGGATCGGCGATTTGAGGTCGCCCTTCAACTTGATGACCGCCAGGTGTTCCAGCAACCGCTCCTTGACCTCTTCGAGGCCGAAATGGTCGTGGTCGAGCTGCTCGCGCGCCTGTTTGAGGTCGAGATTGTCCTTCGTACAGTCGTTCCACGGCAGTTCGAGCAACAGTTGCAGGTAGGTTACCTGCACCGAATATTCGGCTACGGCGGGGTTGAGCCGTTCGAGTTTCTGCAACTCCTTCTCGAAGAGTTCGGCCACCTCCTTGGGCCAGTTCTTCTGCTTGGCCTTTTCGCGCATCTCGTCCAGTTCGGCGTCGGCGCCGTCGCCCAGTTCGTCCTGGATGGTGCGCATCTGCTGCTGGAGGTAGTAGTCGCGCTGCTGCTTGTCGATCTCCTGCTTGACGCGCTCCTGAATCTGGTTCTTCAGCTCGGCCAGCTGCTGCTCGCGGATCAGGATTTCGAGCAGCTTGCGGGCGCGGGCCAGCAGGCCGGGGGCCTCCAGCAGCGACTGGCGGTCTTCGTCCGTCAGCTCCATGTTGGAGCAGATGAAGTTGATGATACCGCGCTTCGAGTCGATGTTCTTGATGGCGAAAGCCGCCTCCTTGGGCATCGACGGCGACACGTTGATGATGTTCAGCGCCACGTCGCGGATCGAGTCCACGAGAGCCTCGAACTCGATGCTCTTCACATCGGGAGTCGAATCGCGCAGGGCCGTCACCCGGGCCTTGAAATAAGGTTCGGTGGTGATGTACTCCGTGATCTCGACCTTCTCCAGGCCGTTCAGGATCACCGTGAGGTTGCCGTTGGGCATTTCGAGGATCTTGATGATCCGCGCGGCCGTGCCGACCTTGTACATGTCGTCCGGCGCGGGGTCCTCGACGTCGCTTTCGCGCTGCAACACGGCGCCCAGAATACCGCCTTCGGCATTCACGGCGCGCACGAGGTTGATGCTCTTGTCGCGGCCCACCGTGATGGGCGTGATGGCGCCGGGGAAAAGCACCGACGAACGCAGCGTGAGAATGGGTATGATTTCGGGCACTTCGACCTCCTCCACAGGCTCGTCGCCGCCGGTCACGATGGGGATCACGCGGTGATTGCCGTCGAGCAGCTCGGGGACGAGATTCACGTCGTCTACTTCGATGGTTTTGATCTTATCTTTTTTGCTCATAGGATATACAGATATATAATGGTGCAAATATAACGATTTTTTAGAAATTTTATTTTATCTTTGACAGAATGTTAATAACTTTGCATCCCTGAAAACAAAGTAAAATTCAACGCGCCATGCAAATCGCAGACAAATACGCACCGCAGCAGATCGAATCCAAATGGTACGACTACTGGATCGAACAGCATATTTTCCACTCGGAACCCGACCAGCGGGAACCCTACACGATCGTCATCCCTCCCCCCAACGTGACGGGCATGCTCCACATGGGGCACATGCTCAACAACACGTTGCAGGACGTGCTGGTGCGCCGCGCCCGCATGTCGGGAAAGAACGCCTGCTGGGTGCCGGGCATGGACCACGCGTCGATCGCCACCGAAGCCAAGGTGGTAGCGATGCTGCGCGAAAAGGGCATCGAAAAGTCGTCGCTCACGCGCGAGGAGTTCCTCCGCCACGCCTGGGAATGGAAGGAGAAATACGGCGGCGTGATTCTCAAACAGCTGCGCAAGCTGGGCGCCTCGTGCGACTGGGACCGCACGTGCTTCACGATGGACGAAGCCCGCACGGAGAGCGTTCTGCGCGTCTTCTGCGACCTCTACGAGAAAGGCAAGATCTACCGCGGCGTAAGGATGGTCAACTGGGACCCCGCGGCGCAGACGGCCCTCTCGGACGAGGAGGTGGTCTTCAAGGAGTCGCACGGCAAGCTCTACTACCTGCGCTACAAGGTCGAGGGAACCGACCGGGCGATCATCGTCGCCACGACGCGCCCCGAGACCATTCTGGGCGATACGGCGCTGTGCGTCAACCCCAATGACGAGCGTTACAAGTCCCTGCCCGCCGACGCCCGCGTCGTCGTGCCGCTGGTGGGACGGTCGATCCCGGTGATCCGCGACGAATACGTCGACATCGAGTTCGGAACGGGCGCCCTGAAGGTGACTCCGGCCCACGACGTGAACGACTACATGCTGGGCGAGAAATACGGGCTGGAGACCATCGACATCTTCAACGACGACGGCACGATCAACGACAAGGTGGGCATGTACGTGGGTCAGGACCGCTTCGACGTGCGCCGGCAGATCGAAAAGGACCTCGACGCGGCGGGCCTTTTGGAAAAGACCGAAGATTACACCAACAACGTGGGCTATTCGGAGCGCACGGGCGTGGCCATCGAGCCGAAACTCTCGATGCAGTGGTTCCTCTCGATGGGGCAATTGGCCGAACCGGCGACGAAGGCCGTCATGGAGGACGCGATCCGCTTCGTGCCCGAAAAATACAAGAACACCTACCGCCACTGGATGGAGAACATCAAGGACTGGTGCATCTCGCGCCAGCTGTGGTGGGGCCAGCGCATTCCGGCGTACTATCTTCCCAAAGGCGGCTTCGTGGTGGCCCTGACGGCCGAAGAGGCGTTGGAAAAGGCCCGCGAGAAGGCCGGCGACGCCTCGTTGCAGCTGACGGACCTGCGGCAGGACGAGGATGTGCTCGACACGTGGTTCTCGTCGTGGCTGTGGCCCATCTCGGTATTCGACGGCATCCGCTTCCCGGACAACAGGGAGATCGGCTACTACTACCCCACCAACGATCTGGTGACCGGTCCCGACATCATCTTCTTCTGGGTGGCCCGCATGATCATGGCCGGCTACGAATACCGCGGCGAAAAGCCCTTCTCGAACGTCTACTTCACGGGCATCGTGCGCGACAAGATCGGCCGCAAGATGTCCAAGCAGCTGGGCAACTCGCCCGATCCGCTGGACCTGATTGCCCAATACGGCGCCGACGGCGTGCGTATGGCCATGCTCATTTCGTCGTCGGCCGGCAACGACGTGATGTTCGACGAGGCGCTGTGCGAGCAGGGCCGCAACTTCGGCAACAAAATCTGGAACGCCTACCGCCTCCTGAACGGCTGGGCGGTGGACGCCGCAGCGGCGCAAAGCGAGAACAACCGTCTGGCCGTGGCGTGGTTCGGGCAGGCGTTGGGCCGCTCGCTGCGCCAGATCGCCGAGGATTTCAAGTCATACCGCATCTCGGAGGCCTTCAAGGAGGCTTACCGCCTCTTCTGGGACGATTTCAGCGGCTTGTACCTCGAGATGGCGAAGCCCGCCTACGGACAGCCCATCGACGCCCCGACGATGGAGGCGACGAAGGGCTATTTCGACGCCCTGATGCGCGTGCTGCACCCCTTCATGCCGTTCGTCACGGAAGAGATCTGGCAGGACCTCGCGCCCCGCGCCGAAGGCGCTTCGATCTGCGTGGCGCAGATGCCCGAGCCTGCGGCCGAAGACGCCGCGATGCTGGCGCGCTTCGAACTGGCGAAGGAGATCATCACCTCGGTGCGCAACATCCGCAACCAGAAGAGCCTGCCGCAGAAAGAGGCGCTGACGCTCCGGGTCATCGCCGATGAGAACTATCCCGCGGAGTTCGCCCCCGTCGTGATGAAGATGGCCAACCTCACGGCCATCGAGACCGTGGCGGAGAAGGACCCGGCGGCCGCGGCGTTCATCGTCAAGACGACGCAGTACTTCGTGCCGATGGCCGGAAAGATCGACGCCGAGGCCGAGCGCAAAAAACTCGCGGACGATCTGGCCTACTACGAGGGATTCCTCGCCTCGGTGATGAAGAAGCTCTCGAACGAGCGGTTCGTCGCCTCGGCGCCCGAGAAGGTGGTGGCCAACGAGCGCGCCAAGCAGGCCGACGCCGAAGCCAAGATCACGGCGATCCGCGAACAGTTGGCGGCGCTCGAATCCGGCAAATAAGCATTAAAACAGCTATCATGGCCCTACGATACAAACTCCTCCTGTCATGCTGCGCCCTGACCATGACGGCAGCCTGTGCCTATGCCCGGGGATTCAGACTGGAGGGAAGGATCGAGGGACTGCAAGCCGGAGACACCCTCCGTTTCGAGCGTATTCTCCTGCCTTCATGGAAGTACGGCCCGGGATTCGACGTCGTAGTCCGCAAACCGGGCGCATTCCGTCATCGGGGGAAGTCGGAACACGACCAGTACTACCTGATGACCTACCGCCCGAAAGCCGGAAGAGCCGCAGCCGGGGATCGCGGAGGCAAACCCGTCATCGTCAGGCCCGGCGATAGGATCGGCATGACCGGCTCGACGGATGCGATCTATTATTGCCGTCTCGGCGGAGGAATTTACGACGAGCCCATGCTGTCGAGCCTGCTGGCGGTCGATGATTCGCTCGGCCGGGTCCGGGGGCGTTATCTGGAAAATGCACGGGAAGCGTCGGAGCGGAACGATACGGCAGCCAGCCGGGAATGGGGCGGAAAATTCAACCGATTTTACAACGGCAATCCCGGCGTAGAACGGAAGGATATGCTGCGAAAAGCCTACGAAGCGGCCAATCCGCACGGAAGCCTGTACCTGTTGATCGACAGGATACCCAAGTTGTCGTACACCCCGGCCAAGGAGGCGCGCAGGTTTTACAAGACATTATCCGAAGGGTTGAAAACGAGCTATTTCGGCCGGATGTACGCAGACTGCATGGCAAGAATGGAACAACTCGCCGAAGGAAAACCGGCGCCGGATTTCACACTGGCAACGACCGAAGACCGTACTGTCGCCAAGGCTGATTTCAAAGGCCGATACCTGCTGCTCTACCATTGGGGATTGTGTCCCGGCTCGATCCATATCGACCGGCAGGTGAGCGATCTGTTCGAAAAGTACAAGGACAAAGGGTTGCAGGTGGTGGGACTGACCGAATCCATCGCCGATATCCGGAGCGTATACGAAAGTCTGCCCGCAGGCAAAAAAACGCCGTCGCCGGGTGTGGACGACATGCGCCCCGTGCTGGCCGGCATGCTGGAACACGGATGGATCGAAGCGGAACTGGAAACCGGTCATCCGGAAAACCGGCAGATCATGGAAACGTATGCCATCGAAGGCTGGCCGTTCTTCGTTCTGATCGGTCCGGACGGCACCATACTGGCACGCAATTACACGAATGCCTTTTACCGGGCGAAAAAGATTCTGGACAAGGAGCTGGGCGGAACGGCCGCCGAATGAACCGCGAAACGGCCGGCGGCGGGACGGCAGGCGCAAGCCCCGGAAAACCGGACCGGAACATCCCGTCATAAACTCTATGTTTGATCTCTAATCTACGCATATTTTGTCTGCGATCACCATCTACACCGACGGCTCGGCCCTCGGAAACCCCGGGCCGGGCGGCTACGGCGCAGTGCTTCTCTCGGGACACCACCGCAAGGAGCTGTCGCAGGGATTCCGCCTCACGACCAACAACCGCATGGAGCTGATGGCCGTGTGCGTGGCGCTCGAAACGCTCAAGTTCGAGGGTTCGGACGTGGTCATCTACTCCGATTCGAAATACGTCGTCGACGCTGTCTCGAAAGGCTGGGTCTTCGGCTGGGTCCGCAAGGGATTCGCGGGCAAGAAAAACCCCGATCTCTGGATGCGTTTCCTGCGCGTGTACAACCGCCACAACGTCCGTTTCGTCTGGGTCAAGGGCCACGCCGAAACAGTCGAGAACAACCGCTGCGACTGTTTGGCCGTGGCGGCGGCCAACGACAAGGCGCACTGGCTCGAAGACACGGGCTACGATCCCGCAGAGCGGTAAAACGGAAGGCCGCCGCACCGTTTTTTCGGCACAAAGTCCACCATAATCCATCGAATTATCGTACATTTTTCGCTTTTCGGGTTATTATTCCTATCTTTACGCCGCTAATTGCGTAACCAACAAACATACGCTCCGAATGTTCAAAACATACATGCGGCTGTTGGGTTTTGCCCGGCCGATCAAGAAATACGCGATCCCCTACTTCTTCTACTCGCTTTTCTACGCGTTGTTCAACTCGCTGACGTTCATGCTGATCATCCCGATCCTGAACACCATGTTCGACGCGAACTACTCCTTCGAATACGTCGAAAAGCTGCCTCCCCTGGAACTCAATCAGGACTACCTCGCAACACTTTTCAACTTCGCCTATTCGCACATCTTCGAACAATACGACCGCCAGAACGTACTGATGCTGCTGGCCATTGTAGCCATCTGCATCAGCCTAATGAGCAACCTGTTCCGCTACCTCGGCGCATGGACCATGGAGAACATGCGCACGCGGACCCTGCAACGCATGCGCAACGAAATGTTCTCGCGCGTGATGGACATGAACGTGGGCTATTTCTCGGACCAGCGCAAGGGCGACATCATTTCGAAAATCACCTCCGACGTGGGCGTGGTGCAGTTCTGCATCACCAACACCCTCCAGGTGTCGTTCCGCGAACCGTTTCTGATCATCGGCTACATCGTGATGATGGTGGCCATTTCGTGGGAGCTGGCCATCTTCTCGGTGCTGTTCCTCCCGGTGGTGGCCCTGCTGATCGGCAGCATCGTGAAGAAACTCCGCCACCCGGCCCGCACCAACCAGCAGCGCATGGGCGAGATGGTCTCGACGCTCGACGAGTCGCTCTCGGGCATCAAGGTCATCAAGAGCTATAACGCCACGGAATACATCAAGCAGAAATACTACGCCATCAGCGCCGACCTGGCGCGCCTGACCCTCTCGATGGCCCGCCGGCAGCAGCTGGCCTCGCCGATGAGCGAGTTCCTCGGCATCACGGCCGTGGGCGTGATCCTCGTCTTCGGCGGTTCGCTCGTGGCCAAAGGCGTGCTCGACCCCGGCGGATTCATCGCCTTCATCGCCATCTTCTCGCAGATCACGCGCCCCGTGCGCACCTTCATCGACCAGTTCGCCAACATCAACCAGGGAATCGCCGCCGGAGAGCGCATCTTCTCGATCATCGACACGAAACCCGAAATACAGGACAAACCCGGCGCCCGGGAACTCACGGGGCTGAAAGAGAAAATCGAATTCCGCGACGTGCACTTCACCTACGACGGGGAGCGCGAAGTGATCGACGGCATTTCGTTCGAGATACGCCGCGGGCAGACCGTGGCTCTGGTCGGTCCCTCGGGAGGCGGCAAGTCGACGCTGAGCGAGCTGCTGCCCCGCTTCTACGACCCCTCGGCGGGCGAAATACTCATCGACGGCATCTCGCTGCGCGACTACACGCAGGAGAGCGTGCGCGCCCATATGAGCGTCGTGGCGCAGGACACCGTGCTTTTCAACGACACCATCGAAAACAACATCGGCATGGGCAAGCGCGGCGCCACGCACGAAGAGGTGGTCGAGGCGGCGAAGGTCGCCAACGCCGACTGCTTCATCCGCGAATGCACCGACGGTTACGGGACCAACATCGGCGACCGGGGCGTGAAACTCTCCGGCGGCCAGCGCCAGCGGCTCTCGATCGCCCGCGCGGTGCTCAAGAACCCCGACATCCTGATCCTCGACGAGGCCACCTCGGCACTCGACACCGAGAGCGAAAAACTCGTGCAGGACGCCCTCAACAACCTGCTCAAAGGCCGTACGTCGGTGGTCATCGCCCACCGCCTGTCGACCATCCACAACGCCGACCTGATCGTTGTCGTCGACCACGGCCGCATCGCCGAACAGGGCACGCACAACGAGCTGATGGAACGCAACGGCATCTACGCCAAGCTGATCGAAATGCAATCCTTCGACTAAAATGACCGAGCGGGAAAAGATGCTCGCCGGCGGGTGGTTCGACCCCCGGGATGCGGAACTCACCGCCATCCGGGACAACGCCACGCGCCTGATGCACCGCCTCAACGTCGAACTCTGCGGCCACGACGACGCCTACCGCGCCGCACTGCGCGAGCTGTGCCCCGGCTGCGAAGGATTCATCCGCGAACCGTTCCGCTGCGATTACGGACTCAACATCTCAATCGGCGAAGGGTCGTTCGTCAATTTCGACTGCGTGTTCCTCGACCTGGCGCCGATCCGCATCGGCCGCCACACGCTCATAGGGCCCAAAGTGCAGCTGCTCACCGCCCTGCATCCGTTCGACGCGGCACAGCGCCGCACTGGACTCGAAGCGGGCCGTCCGATCACCGTCGGCGACGACTGCTGGTTGGGCGGAGGGGTGATCGTCTGCCCGGGCGTCGCCATCGGCGACCGTTCGGTCATCGGCGCCGGAGCCGTCGTGACGCGCGACATCCCGGCCGACTCGGTGGCCGTGGGAAACCCGGCGCGCGTGATCCGCACGCTGACGCGGCAGGACGAAACCGAATAGCGCCGCCGCGCAAAAAATCATCCGGACAAAATTCGTTTTCTCCCGAAATTTTCTATTTTTGCAGAAACATCGAAAAAAGGGTATTTCTGCCATGCACTCCGAACAAGCCGCCCCCGACCTGCTGCAAAAATCACTCGACGCCTCCGGCGTCGGATGGTGGCAGCTCGACTTCGGACAGCGCGAAATGACCTGTTCGCGGCTGGCGGCGGACCTTTTCGGCGCAGATCGCACCCGCATTTCGTTCGAGGAGGTCTACCTGCTGCCCGGCGAGGAGCACCGGGCGCGCATTTACACCCGCTGCGCCGCCCTCAAGGTCTCCGACTCGCTCGACGAAACGTTCGTCACGGCCAACGGCGACAGATGCCTGCAAGTCAGAGCCGTGGCTGCCGCCAACGATCCGCTGACGGGCGTCCGCTCGGTTTTCGGAACCGTCCGCCGCGTTACGGAAGGCACTCCCGAAAATGCCGAACTGGCCTCCATCAATCAGAGTTACAAGGCGACGCAACGCAATTACAGCCACCTCGCACAACTGATCGAACACCTGCCGATCGGCTACCTGCGCGTCAACATCCTGCGCGACAAATCGGGCGAAGCGGTCGACTACCTGCTTTCGTACATCAACCAGCAGGCCGGCAGGATACTGGGCATCCACACGCAGGGCCATGCCGGAAAGACGGCCCGCGAGGTGGGAATAGATCCCCTGAAACACATCCCCACATTCGAGCACATCCCCTCCTGCTCCTTCTGGGAGCAGACCGGGAAAAGCCCGGACGGCAAACGCACCTGCCGCTGCCTGATCTACAACACGCCGGGCGACGACGACGAACTGGTCATCCTGCTCGAAGACATCACCGACGCCACGCGCAGCCGCGAACAGCTGGACGATTTCGAGCATCTCTTCAACCTGGTTTCGGACTTCGCGCACGTGGGCTGCGTCAGCTACAACCCCCTTACGGGAGAGGGTTACACCAAGGGTCCCTGGGCCAAAAATTACGGCGAAGCGGAAAACACGCCCGCCTCACAGATTCTCGGCCACTGGCGGCAGGTCCATCCCGACGACCGGCAACACCTTGAGGAGGAGTTCGAACGCCTCAAAACCGGAGAAATCCGGACTTTCGTCAACGAAGTGCGCATCGTGAGCGATCAGGAGCCGATGCGCTGGATCAAAATCCACCTGCTCTGCCGCGACTACCGTCCGGAGGAGGGCGTGATCGACCTGGCGTGCGTCAACTACGACATCAGCGAACTCAAACGCACCGAGGAGGAGGAGCTGCGCGAAGCGAAGAAGCGCGCCGAGGAGTCCAACAAACTCAAGTCGGCGTTCCTGGCCAACATGAGCCACGAAATCCGCACCCCGCTGAACGCCATCGTCGGATTCTCGGAGCTGCTGGCAGACGAAAGCAGGCACGAAACCCGCCGGGAGTACACCGACATCATCCTGCGCAACAACACCCTGCTGCTGCAAATCATCTCCGACGTGCTGGATCTGGCGCGCATCGAGTCGGGACGCACGGACATCGAGCGCACGCAGTTCGACGCCCGGGACTTATGCCGGGAGGTCGCCGACTCGCTCCGCCTCCAGCGCCGGCCGGGCGTGGAACTGCGCGTCGAGGAAGGGCTGCCGGAATTCCCCGTCACGGAGTACAGGAAGGGGCTTGCCCAGGTGCTGAACAACTTTACGCGCAATGCACTGAAATTTACCGAAAAAGGATCGGTAACGATCGGATTCCGCCGGATTCCCGGCCACATCCGTTTCTACGTCCGCGACACGGGCATCGGCATCGCGCCCGAAGACCGGGAACGCATCTTCGAACGTTTCGTCAAACTCGACACCTTCACCCAGGGGACCGGGCTCGGGCTGTCGATCTGCAAGTCGATCGCCGAACAGCTGGGCGGCTCGGTCGGCGTCGACTCCGTGGCGGGCGAAGGCTCCTGTTTCCGGATCGACATTCCCGCGGGGGAGTAATCCCCAAAACCCGCGTCCGTCCCGGGCGCAGAACCGGACGGGAAACGACCGGGACGGTCATCGCCCCGAAGCCGGACGCGGACAGCCCCGACGAAGGGAAGGCCCCCGCAGACCCCGCTTCCCGGAACGGAGATCCATAAATCGAACGCTTCAGACCCGTTTTTCAAATCTTTTTTATATCTTTGCCAATTGTCAGAAAATTAGCGAAGAAATTTCTACCGATATGAAGTTCAAGGAGTATAAAGGCCTCGACCTGGCAGGCATAGCCGCCGACGTGCTCGGCGAATGGGACGCACGCGACACGTTCCACAAAAGCATCACGACCCGCGAGGGCCATCCCACGTTCGTATTCTACGAAGGTCCCCCCTCGGCAAACGGCATGCCCGGCATCCACCACGTCATGGCCCGCACGATCAAGGACGTATTCTGCCGCTACAAGACGCAGCAGGGCTACCTCGTGCACCGCAAGGCCGGATGGGACACTCACGGACTGCCCGTGGAACTGGGCGTCGAGAAGAAGCTCGGCATCACCAAGGAAGACATCGGCAAGAAGATCTCCATCGAGGAGTACAACCGCACGTGCCGCGAGGCGGTGATGGAGTTCACGGGCAAGTGGGAGGACCTCACGCGCAAGATGGGCTACTGGGTCAACATGGACGACCCGTACATCACCTACGACAACAAATACATCGAGACGCTGTGGTGGCTCCTGAAGCAGCTCTTCGACAAGGGACTGCTCTACAAGGGCTACACCATCCAGCCCTACTCGCCCGCCGCCGGAACGGGCCTCTCGACTCACGAACTGAACCAGCCCGGCTGCTACCGCGACGTGAAGGACACGACCTGCACGTCGCAGTTCCGCGTGATCCGCGACGCGAAGAGCGAGAAACTCTTCGAAGGAATCGAAGGTGAACTCTATTTCCTGGCCTGGACCACCACGCCGTGGACGCTGCCTTCGAACACGGCGCTGGCCGTAGGCCCTGCGATCGAATACGTGAAGGTCAAGTGCCGCAACCCCTACACCGACCGGCCGCAGACGGTCATTCTGGCCAAAGAGCTACTGGGTTCCTACTTCACCAAGAAGATGGAAGGCACATACGAGATCATGGAGGGGAGCTGGAAAGGTCCCGAGCTGGAAGGCATCCGCTACGAGCAGCTGATCCCGTGGGTGAAGCCGGAAGGCGACGCCTTCCGCGTGATCGTCGGCGACTACGTGACCACCTCGGACGGTACGGGCATCGTGCACATCGCCCCGACGTTCGGCGCCGACGACGACCGCGTGGCCAAGGCCGCCGGCATCCCGCCGCTCTTCATGGTCGACCGCGCGGGCAAGAACCAGCCGATGGTCGACAGGCAGGGCAAATTCTTTTTGATCGAAGAGCTCGACCCGGAGTTCGTGAAGACGCACGTCGACGCCGCGAAATACGGGGAGTATGCGGGCCGCTACGTGAAGAACGCCTACGACGAGCGGCTGAGCGAGACCGACCCGACGCTGGACATCGACATCGCGGTGATGCTGAAAGCCGAAAACAAGGCCTTCAAGATCGAGAAGCACACCCACTCCTACCCCCACTGCTGGCGCACGGACAAACCCGTGCTCTACTACCCGCTCGACTCGTGGTTCATCCGCACCACGGCGCTGCGCGAGCGGATGATCGAACTGAACAAAACGATCCGCTGGAAACCCGAATCGACCGGAACGGGCCGCTTCGGCAAGTGGCTCGAAGGACTGGTGGACTGGAACCTCTCGCGTTCGCGCTTCTGGGGAACCCCGCTGCCCGTATGGGCCACGGAGGACTACTCCGAGGTGAAGTGCATCGGTTCGGTCGAAGAGCTGATGGCCGAAATAGAGCGTTCGATAGCGGCGGGCGTCATGCAGGAAAACCCGTACAGGAATTTCAGGGTCGGCGACATGTCGAAGGAGAACTACTCGACCGAGAACATCGACCTGCACCGCCCCTATGTCGATTCGATCGTGCTGGTCTCGTCGAAGGGCGAGCCGATGAGGCGCGAATCGGACCTGATCGACGTATGGTTCGACTCGGGCGCCATGCCCTATGCGCAGGTGCACTACCCGTTCGAGAACAAGGAGGGCTTCGGCCAGGTCTACCCCGCCGACTTCATCGCCGAGGGCGTCGACCAGACGCGCGGCTGGTTCTTCACGCTGCACGCCATCGCCTCGATGCTCTTCGACTCGGTGGCTTTCAAGAATATCATTTCGAACGGTCTGGTGCTGGACAAGAACGGCAACAAGATGTCGAAACGCCTGGGCAACGCCGTCGATCCGTTCGAGGTGCTCGACACCTACGGAGCCGACGCGACGCGCTGGTACATGATCTCCAACTCGCAGCCGTGGGACAACCTCAAGTTCGACAGGGACGGCGTCGACGAAGTGCGCCGCAAATTCTTCGGAACGCTCTACAACACCTACTCGTTCTTCGCCCTCTACGCCAACGTGGACGGCTTCACGGGCCGTGAAGAGGAGGTTCCGATGGAGAAGCGTCCCGAAATCGACCGCTGGATCATCTCGCTCCTGAATACGCTGGTGAAGAACGTTACCGAATCTCTCGAAGACTACGACCCCACTCCGGCGGCCCGCGCCATTCAGGAGTTCGTGGGCGAAAACCTCTCGAACTGGTACGTGCGCCTCAACCGCAAGCGGTTCTGGGGAGGCGGCATGTCGGAGGACAAACTGGCGGCCTATCAGACGCTGTACACCTGTCTTGAGACCGTCACGATGCTCGCAGCGCCGTTCGCGCCGTTCATCTCCGACCGCATCTTCACGGACCTCAACGCCGTGAGCGGTCGCCACAAGGACGAATCGGTGCATCTCGCGGCGTTCCCGACGGCCGACGAACGGCTGATCGACGCCCGCCTCGAAGAGATGATGTCGCTGGCGCAGAAGGTCTCGTCGATGGTGCTGGCCCTGCGCCGCAAAGTGTCGATCAAGGTGCGCCAGCCGCTGACCAAAATCCTGATCCCGGTGCTCGACCCCGCGACGGCGGAGCATATTTCGGCCGTGAAGAACCTCATTATGAACGAGGTCAACGTGAAGGAGATCGAGCTGATCGAAAAGACCACGGGGCTGATTACCAAACGCATCAAGCCCAACTTCAAGACCCTCGGGCCGCGTTACGGCAAGTGGATGAAGCAGATCGCCGCCCTCGTCGCGGAGTTCTCGCAGGAACGTATCGCCGAGGTGGAGGCCGCGCCGGAAACGGTGCTCGACCTCGGAGCGGAGCGGATCACCGTGACGCCCGCCGACTTCGAGATCACCTCGGAAGACATGCCCGGATGGCTCGTTGCCTCGGAGGGAAAACTCACCGTGGCGCTCGACATTACCGTCACCGAGGAGCTGAAAGCCGAAGGTGTGGCACGCGAGTTGATAAACCGCATCCAGAATATCCGCAAGGACTCCGGATTCGAGGTCACGGACAAGATCCGCGCAGAGATCGAACAGAAGCCCCTGGTGGCCGACGCAATCGCCCGATTCGCCGGTTACATCGCTTCGCAGACCCTCGCCGTGGAGGTCCGTCCGGCAGCGGAACCGGCAGGCGAAACGGTCGTCGAAACCGACGTGGACGACGAACCGCTGCGCATCGCCGTGACGCGGATATAGCCCCTTGATATATTCCGGTAAAATTTGGTAATATCGGAATTATTGCTTAATTTTACAGTAAACCTTAAAAGAGAGGAGATTATTATGGCAGACGAAAGAACCAGATACAGCGACGCCGAACTCGAAGAGTTCCGGCAGCTTATCCTGAAAAAGCTTGAGAACGCGCGTGCGGACTACGAGCTGCTGCGCGCCACGATCACCCATACCGCCGACAACGATACGGAAGACACATCGCCGACGTTCAAGGTGCTGGAGGAGGGCGCTGCAACTCTTTCCAAAGAGGAAAGCGGTCGTTTGGCTGCCCATCAGATGAAATTTATCCGCAACCTCGAAATGGCGCTCGTACGCATCGAGAACAAGACGTACGGCATCTGCAAAACGACCGGAAAGCTCATTCCCAAGGAGCGGCTGATGAAAGTGCCCCACGCCACGGAATGCATCGAGGCCAAAGAGGGCCGCAGATAAGGCGGGGAAGGGATGACCCCCATTCCACGCTGAACGGAAAATGGAAAAAGACGACCTTCGGGCCGTCTTTTTCGTCTTCTCCGGGGGAGGGCGTCGCGGCAAAGAAAAGAGAGGGATGGAAAACACCGATTATAAGCCATGCGGGGAGCTGCACCCGCCGCCGAGACGGAATAATCGGGATATGGGTATCGAATCCTCAATTTAGGCCCCTGTGTCGCACTTTTTGCCGAAAAAATCCGTTATCTTTGACACAATGTTCGCCCGGTTCTGCATATTTTCCCTGATCCTGATTGGGGCGGCAACGGTCCTCTCGGTCCGTGCCGCAGGACCCGGCACGCACGCCCCCGACCGGTTCACGCCCGACAGTGCCCGCGTGACGAATCCCGATGCATCGGCGCGCAACCAGCGCCTCTACGACAGCATCCAGTCGAAAACCAGCCGGCGCGCCGTGCCGCGCATGCTTTACCGGATGCTCTTCGTAAAACCCGTGCTCGACACCACGATGAGCGGCCGCGTCACCGACGAGAGCCGCCTGCTGGAACCCTACGCCGGGAAAACCATCGGCGACATCACCATCGAACGCCAGCAGGTTTTCGACCCCGGCGGCAACCGGCTCGAACGCATGGCCAACAAAACCCACATGCTCACCCGCGACCGCGTCGTCCGGCGCGACCTGCTGTTCCGCTCGGGCGACAAGCTCGACCCGCAGCTCATCGTGCGCAACAAGCAGCTGATCCGCTCGCGCGACTACATCTCGGACATCGACGTCACGGTGCTCCCCGACGCGGTGGACTCGACACGCGTGAACCTCCTGATCACCACGCGCGACAGCTGGACCATCTCCGTCGACGGAGGATGGCATTCCGAGGGCCGGACGATGGTGGGGCTTTCCGACGCCAACATCTTCGGATCGGGCAACAAACTCAAATTTATGACCAACTTCAGCCGCAAGGACTTCTCCTACGGCGGCAACATGGTCGAATACGAAATCCCCAACCTGCTCGGGACCTTCTACACCGCCGAGATCGGCGGAGGGCGCGACTTCTACAACTCGACGCTCAACATGGGGCTGCGCAAAGAGTTCCTCAAACCCACGGACTACGAGATAGGCCTTACATACAGCGACATCAAAGCCAAGCGCTACATGATCGAACAGGACACGTCGCTGCTGGTGAAGGAGCGCAACCTCGACGTCTGGGGCGGCTACTCGCACTACCTGCGCGGGATCAAATCGAGCGTTTATCTCTCGGGACGCTACAACTACCGGCGCGTGAGCCGCAGGCCCCTCGTAGCCCCGGACTACAACCCCGCGCTGCACGACCAGGACGCCCTGCTGGTCGGCGGGGGTCTCTACCGCGAAAAATTCTACACGGCCAACATGATCTACGGATTCGGTACGCGCGAGTATCTCGCGACGGGCTACAAGGCCGAAGTGACGACGGGCTATTCGTGGGGCGAATTCAACGACGCCCTCTACCTCGGCGCGAGCTACGAAACGGGTGGATTCCGCGGACTGGGCTACATCATGGGCGGCTTCACGCTCGGAAGCTACATAGACCTCGAAAACGGCATGTGGCAGCGCAGCGCCGTCGATGTCGACCTGCGGTGGTTCTCCAACCTTTTCCTGTTCAAGCGCAGCCGCATCCGCCAGTTCCTCGCCTTCAACTACACGCAGGGCTGGAACCGTGCGACGGGCAGCGACGAGAGCATCCGCTTCACGCGCACCGACGGCCTGCAAGCCCTCAAGGAGTACATCATCGGAACCAACCGCATGATCCTCAACACCGAGACGGTGGTATTCACCCCCTACCAGCCGCTGGGATTCCGCATCGCCGTCTTCGGGTTCGCCGACTTCGGGCTGATCGGCTATTCGCCCAATATCTTCAAAAACGACTTCTTCACCTCGTTCGGACTGGGCGTGCGGCTGCGAAACGAACGGCTGGTGTTCAACACGATCCAGATCCGGCTGGGCGTGGCCTTCGGCAAACGCGGACTGGTCGAGAGCGAATATTTCCGCCTTTCGAACCCGACACGCATGGAGCAGTACCGCTACCGACCGACGCGGCCCGAGATCGTCGAATTCAAATAGGCACGCACAAAAAAGCGGAGGATTCCGTGGAATCCCCCGCCTTCGTGAACTTTTTATCTGCTTATGGTTTTTCCTTTAAGCCTTTACCTGCGGGCGCGAATCTCGACCACGCCGTTGCGCCCCTTCTCGCCGTAACGCTTCACGGCCTCGTCGCCCTTGTAGACCTCCATGCGCTTGATCTTCCCGGATTCCAGCCGTTCAACATCCTCTTTCGAGGCCTCCCTGCCGTTGATACGGATCAGCATGCCGTCGGGAAATCCGCCTTTCAGCGTAACCTGTCCCTTATAAACCGACACCGAACTCTCCGGAGTGCCCTGAATGGTCACCTTATCGGCATGCCCGGCGTCCGCCGAAAGTTTAAGCGACGTTCCCACCGCTTTCTGCATTTCGGAAAGCTGTGCCGAAGTCTCCTTGCGGGCCGCTTCAAGCTCCTTCTGGGCCTTGTCGAGCGCTTTCTGGGCCTGCTTCCAGTCATCGGAACTCATATACTTGCGGGCCAGTTTCAACCCTTCGCGGGCGGCTTCGATCCCGGCTCTCCCGGCTTCGATACCCTCCCGGGCCGACTTCGCGGCGGCTCTTTGCGCGGCAGCCGCCTGTTTGGTCGTAATCGTTATCACGCCCTCATACCCCTTGTCGGCAAACTCCCCGGGGAGATTCGTGCCTTTGATCACCGACATGCTTTCAATCTGATCCGGGTCGAGCGATTCGATTTCAGACACTTGTACGCCGTCGACGATAAATACAGGATTCGACTCGACCGACGAGCCGTTCTCGACCTTGAACCGATACGATTTCGCGATTCCGGCCGTATTCACCACAACCGTTCCGTCTTTCGGCCTCGTACCGTGACCGATCACCCGCACGGTTGTCGACTCGTTCGTCCCGGCGCTGTCCGCCCGGGTGACCGTCACGACTTTGCCTTTCAGTCCCGGGACCTGCGCCCCATCGCCCGGTTCTCCGGTCTTTTTGAGCGTTACAAGAATCACGCCGTCGGCGGCCTTTTCGCCGTACACAGCCATCGAAACGGAATCCTTGAGCACGGTGATCGCCTCGATCCGGTCGGCAGCGAGGCTGTCCATCGACTTCACCTCCCGGCCGTCGACCAGAATCAGCGGTTGTTGCCCATCGGAAAAAGATTTCGACCCCCGAATGTAAATCGTACTGGTTTCTTTTTTACCTTTGTCTTCCGGAAAGACATAAGCGGTTTCGGCGAAAGCCCCCAGGGCGACGGCCGTGAGCGGCAGGAGCAGGAGCGCCCTGGCCCCGGCCCACCGCGACGATTTTTTACGCAACATCATGGTAATACGGTTTTTAAGTTTACTGTGATTAAAGCTGTTGGCAATCGAGTACCACCTCCCGCCGGCAGCTTTCTTTATTAACAACATCTGGTAACTCCGGGCGTCGACGCCGCTGTCGAGCACCGCCTCGTCGGCTTCATATTCGTGGATGGCCCGCAGTTCGCGGCGCAGCAGCCACATCGCGGGGTTGAACCATTGCAGGCAGCCCGCAACGTCGGTCACGATCAGGTCGAGCGAATGACGCAGCCGCAGGTGCGCCCGTTCGTGAAGCAGAATCGCCCCGCCGTTTTCCGCCAGGTCCCTCTCGGACATCACGATATAGCGTCCCCAGCTGAAAGGCGTCACGGGCCGTTCCGTGCGCACCAGCACAGCCCCGTCCTCCAGCCGTTCGCGACGTCCGCCGCGGATCAGACGCAGGACTCCGATGAGCGAACAAAGCGTCCACAGCAGCGTGGCGGCCGCCCCGAGCAGGAATGCCGCCCCGGCGAGCATCTCCCACGGAAAAGGTTCGGAAAGCGGTTCGGCGAAGGCCGTCGCAACAGCCTCCCCGTCCGGGATTTCCGGCAGGACGGGGATTTCGCGGTAAACCGTGATCACGCACAGCGGCAGCACGAACGAGAGGAACATCGCCCCCAGAACCACGATCCGGTTGAAGCGGTGGAAGGTCTCACGGCTCAACAGCAATTTGAAAAAGAGGTAGAAGACAGCCAGGCAGACGCCGACTTTCAGGCTGTAAATCATCAGGTCGTACATGGCGCTATCGGTTTTGATTTTCGATGCGGTCGATCAGGCTGCGCAGTTCGCCGAGCGAGATCTTCTCCTCCTCGACCAGCGCCGAGACCGCCCCGAGGTAGGAATTCTCGAAATAGCGGCTGATCACGCTGCCGAGCGTCGAGCGCGAAAACTCCTCCTCGCTCACCACCGGATAGTATTGGTAGGTGCTGCCGAAGGAGTTGTGGGCGACATAGCCTTTGGCTTCGAGCGCGCGGACCATCGTCGAAAGGGTGTTGAAATGGGGTTTGGGATCGGGCGAAAGGGCCACCAGTTCGCGTACGAACAGCGGACCGTGCTCCCAGAAGCAGCGCATCAGCTCCTCTTCCCTGCGTGTCAGTTTTTCAGGATTCTCTTTCATATTTCACTCAAACAAGCGTTATCAGGTATCGTTTTCAGTTGAAACGGAGGCATTCCAGCATACGGCGGCGCAGCAAAACGCCCGGTCCGGTCCCGATGCGGCGAACGGCGCCCTCGCGGCCGACGATCCCGCCGGATTCGTCCCACGACTTCCCGGACACGCCCGGCCGGCAATGCTCCCTCCGGAACAGCCGCCCATCGCTTCATCGGTCCTTTTTCATGCACCCGGGAACAAAGGTAACTAAAAAAAATTCACACGCAACTATTTTACATAGTTTTTAAACTAAAAAATTTAGTTATGACTTTTTTCCGGAATTTGAAGATTAATCCGTATCTTTGAATTATGGTACTTATAGCCGACAGCGGATCGACCAAATGCACGTGGATCGCCAGCGACGGCGCACGGACGACAAACGTGCGCACGCAGGGGATCAACGCCGTGCAGCACTCGGCCGAACAGATACGCGAAGCCCTCGCGGAACTGCCGCCATGCGACGGCGTGACGAGCGTGAGATTCTACGGCGCGGGGTGCGGCGAGACCTTCCCGGAAGCGAGCGAGAAGCTGCGCCGGGAGTTGGAAGCGCACTTCGGAACGACGGACATTACGGTCGAATCGGACCTGCTGGGCGCGGCGCGGGCGCTCTGGGGCCACGGGGAGGGCATCGCCTGCATCCTCGGCACGGGATCGAACTCCTGCCTGTGCCGCGACGGCGAAATCCTGAAAAACGTCCCACCGCTGGGCTATGTGCTGGGCGACGAGGGCAGCGGGGCCGTGCTGGGGCGCAACCTGGTGAACGGCATCTTCAAGGGGCACATTCCGCTGAAAGAGGAGTTTCTCGCGGCGCACGGGCTGAATTACGAGGAGATCATCCGCCGCGTCTACCGCGAGCCTTACGCCAACCGCTTTCTGGCCTCGTTCGCACCTTTCATACGCGCGCATATCGACCGCCCGGAGATCCGGGAGCTGATACTCCGGTCGTTCCGCGACTTTGCGTCCCGCAACCTGAGCCGTTATCCGGCGGAACTCCCCGTATCGCTGCTGGGCGGCGTGGCGGCCCACTTCGAGGCGTTGCTGCGCGAGGCGCTGGAAGCGGAGGGCCGCCGCGTGGAAACCATCGTAGAATCGCCCGCCGAAGGGCTTTTGAAATACCACTATGGAAGATAGAATCACCGAACAGGATTCGGCCTACGACGACCTGCAACGGATGTCGGTGCACGACATCCTGACGGGCATCAACCGCGAGGACGCCCGTGTGCACGAAGCCGTGCGGCGGACCATCCCCGTCATGGAGCTACTCGTCGAACGCATCGTCGAGCGCATGCAGCGCGGAGGCCGGATGTTTTACATCGGCGCCGGGACGAGCGGCCGGCTGGGGGTCACCGACGCCTCGGAGCTGCCCCCGACCTACGGCGTGCCGTTCGACCGGGTGATCGGGCTGATCGCCGGAGGCGACGGCGCTTTGCGGCGGGCCGTGGAGCACGCCGAAGACGACACCGAAGGGGCCTGGCGCGACATGGCGCCCTACCACCCCACGGCCGGCGATGTGCTGATCGGCATCGCAGCATCGGGAACGACGCCCTACGTGATCGGCGGACTGCGCGCGGCGCGGCGCCACGGACTGCTGACCGGCTCGATCACCTGCAACCCCGCGTCGCCCGTAGCTGCCGAAGCGGAGTATGCGCTCGAAGCGGTCGTAGGACCGGAGTTCGTGACCGGATCGACGCGCATGAAGGCCGGAACGGCCCAGAAATTGATGCTCAACATGTTGTCTACGGCGGTAATGATCCGGCTGGGACGCGTCGAAGGCAACCGCATGGTCAACATGCAGCTGACCAACGACAAGCTCGTGGCCCGCGGAACGCGGATGGTCGCCGAGGCGTCGGGGCTTGACGAAACCGAGGCCCGCGAACTGCTGCTGCGCTGGGGTTCGGTGAAGCGGGCACTGGAGGAGATCGGAAAATAGACAAAACGAATACACACTTCGACGTACAAATCGCTTTCGACCGCCGTCATTGCCGCCTGCGGAGCCATCTACAAGCATGGCCCCGCCCCGGCCTCCCTCCGGAAGGGAGACGACGCATGCTCCCGGCAGTTGAAACGATAAAGCATATGACCGCATAAACAGAACAATGGCTAAACTTTTTTCCGACCGCGAAATACGCGCCATTGCGGTATTCCTGCCGTTGGCCGGGCTGCTGATCATAGCCCTGATGCTCGTACGCCCGGCAGCCGACCCCGAAGCGGCCCGCCGCGCCGAGGCCGAGATGGAGGAGGCGTTGCCCGCGGACAGCGTCGTGATGTCGCATTTCGACCCCAACACGGCCTCGTTCGACGACCTGCGGCGACTCGGGCTTACGAAGCACGAAGCGGTGAGCCTGCTGAAATACCGCGCCGCGGGCAAAGTGTTCCGCATTCCCGAGGACCTGACGCTCTGCTACGGCATCAGCGACTCGCTCTACCGGCGGCTCGAACCCTGGGTGCGCATCGGCCGCAAATACGCCATCGCACCCGAAAAATACCGCACGGGACGCATTCTCCCCGAACCGCTCGCACCCGGGCCGTTCCGCATCGACACCGTGAGCGCCCGCTACCTGCGCGCCATCGGGGCCTTGTCGAAGCGTCAGGCCGAGGCGTTCATCCGCTGGCGGGATTTGAGCGGCATCTACGACATGGAGGACCTGCGCGAATGCTACGTCGTGAGCGACTCGGTGGCCGCGGCGCTGGAACCCTACGTCATCTTCCCGGAACGGAAGGCGCGGCCGATCGAACAGCCCGTGGAGCTGAACACGGCCGATTCGGCGACGCTGCGCTCGGTTGTGGGCATCGGTCCCAGGACCGTCGTGGCGATCATGCACTACCGCGAACGGCTCGGCGGATTCGTCCGCGCGGAGCAACTCGCAGAGGTTCCGGGAGTGCGGGAACGCAATTATGAAAAAATTTTGAAACAAATTTACTGCGATAGTTGCAAAATTCGGAAAATTGATATTAACTTTGCAAGCCCGAAAGTGCTGGGGAAACACCCCTACATAGCACCGCAGGCATTACGAAAATTGCTGAAAGCAAGACAGTTGAAAGGAGGTTGGAGTACCGCTGGAGAATTGGTGGAACAGAACATATTGACCCGCGAGGAGGCAGCACGGCTGGCTCCTTATCTGCAATTCGGGTCGGACAGCGGACCTGCCGACGAATAAAACGAGCGTTTTTGGGGAAGATGCATCGAGGATGCGCACCCCGCAGTTTTCAGAACGAACAAACAGATTCAAAACAACAAAAAACAAAGAATATTATGATTATCATGCCGGTAAAAGAGGGCGAAAACATCGAGCGCGCCCTGAAAAAGTTCAAACGTAAATACGAGCGCACGGGCGTCTTGAAGGAGCTTCGCCGCCGCCAGTACTTCACCAAGCCTTCGATCGCGAAGCGCGAGGCGATGCAGCACGCCATTTACGTGGAACACATGTACCGCGACGACGAATAATTTCCGCAAGATATGAAACCAGAACCGGGAACACTCCGAAAGGAATGTTCCCGGTTTTTCTATGCCGTAATCAGCCCGATCAGCGCAGGAACAACAGTTCGCGATACTTCGGCAGCGGCCAGATCTGATCGTCGACGATCTCTTCCAGCTTGTCGATATGACGGCGGATCTCGTCGAAGCAGACAGCCACGGTATCGTGGTAGGCAATGGCCTTTTCACGCGGGTCCTCGATCCGGTTGGCAACCTTGCGGGCGTCGATCATCTCGCCGGTGAGTTTCTGGATCGAGGCCGTATGGTCCTGAATCTTCTTGATAAGCAGAATGTCCGACGAGGCGTTCAGCCCTCCGATCTGATGCATCTTATAGACCTTGTCGAGCAACTGCGCCTCGTATTTCGAAGCGATCGGCACGATGTGGTTCATCGCCAGGTCGCCCAGCACGCGGCCTTCGATCTGGATTTTCTTGGTATAGGTCTCCCACTTCACCTCGGTGCGGGCTTCGAGTTCGACCTTGGTGAAAACCCCCATATCGCCGAACATCTTCAGGCTCTCCCTGTCCAGGTAGCGGTCGAAGATCAGCGGCGTCGACGTCTCGCAGTCCAGACCGCGCCGCTTCGCCTCGGCCTTCCACTCGTCCGAATAGCCGTTGCCGTCGAACCGGATGGCCTTGCAGGCCTTGATCATCTGCTTGAGCACCTCGTAAATGGCCCTCTCCTTCTTGGCCCCGGCCTCGATCTTGGCGTCCACGGCCTTCTTGAACTCGGTCAGTTCGTATGCCATCGCCGAGTTGAGCACGATCATCGCCTCGGCGCAGTTGTCCGACGAACCCACGGCGCGGAACTCGAAGCGGTTGCCCGTGAAGGCGAACGGCGAGGTGCGGTTGCGGTCGGTGTTGTCCAGCAGCAGCGTCGGGATGTGCGAAATGCCGCTCATCTTGAAGACGTTCTTGGCGTCGAAACGGATGGCATCGTCGCCCTTCGATGCGGCCAGCTTGTCCAGCACGGCCGACACCTGCGTTCCGAGGAAGGTCGAAATGATGGCGGGAGGCGCCTCGTTGGCGCCCAGCCGGTGAGCGTTCGTCGCGCTCATAATCGACGCCTTCAGCAGGCCGTTGTGCTTGTAAACCGCCGAAATGGCGTTCACCAGGAAAGTGATGAACTGGAGGTTCTCCGAAGCGGTCTTGCCCGGACCGAGCAGGTTCACGCCCGTATCGGTTCCCAGCGACCAGTTGTTGTGCTTGCCCGATCCGTTGATCCCCTTGAAGGGTTTTTCGTGCAGCAGCACGCGGAACTGGTGACGGCGGGCGATCTTGTCCATAATGGTCATCAGCAACTGGTTGTGGTCGTTGGCCAGGTTGGCCTCCTCGTAAACCGGAGCCAGCTCGAACTGACTGGGAGCCACCTCGTTGTGGCGCGTCTTGACCGGAATTCCCAACTTCAGGCACTCGTATTCGAGGTCCTTCATAAAGGCCATCACACGCGTCGGAATCGCCCCGAAATAGTGGTCTTCCAACTGCTGGTTCTTGGCCGACTCGTGTCCCATGAGCGTACGCCCCGTGAGCATCAGGTCGGGACGCACGGCCCAGAGGCTCTCGTCCACGAGGAAATATTCCTGCTCCCAGCCCAGGTAGGAAAAGACCTTCTCGACATTCTTGTCGAAATAGCGGCACACCTCCGTGGCGGCCTTGTCGATGGCCGTCAGCGAGCGCAGCAGGGGCACTTTGTAGTCGAGCGCCTCGCCCGTATAGGCGATGAAGACGGTAGGGATACAGAGCGTCGTGTCGACGATGAAGGCGGGCGACGTGGGGTCCCAGGCCGAGTAGCCGCGGGCCTCGAACGTATTGCGGATGCCGCCGTTGGGGAACGACGAGGCGTCGGGCTCCTGCTGCACGAGCAGCTTGCCGGAGAACTCCTCCAGCACGCCGCCCTGACCGTCCGGCTCGGCAAAGGCGTCGTGTTTCTCGGCCGTACCGCCCGTCAGGGGTTGAAACCAGTGGGTATAGTGGTCCGCACCGTGCTCCAGCGCCCACTGGCGCATACCCGCCGCGATGCTGTCGGCAACTTCGCGCGTAAGCGGCGTGCGTTTTTCCATCGTGTCGAGCAGGGCCGCATAGGTGCGCTTGTCGAGATACTTCCGCATAGCCGCACGTCCAAATACCTTCTTTCCGAAGTAGTCCGACGAGCGTCCCTCGGGAACTTTCACCTCGACGGCCGTGTGATTTATGGCCGCATCGACCATCTTGAATCTGAGTAATGATGACATATACCTGACTGATTAAGGGTTTAGTGTTCGTAGAAAAAACCGCGCGGGGAAGGACCCGATAATTGCAAACTAAAACCTAACCTGAAATTCAACCGGACAACTGCCTCCCGGCAGGACCTGCCGACCTAACTAACCCGGGGCCGCTCCCCCGCTGCGGTACATCTTTCGTTCCGGCTACAAATGTACGAATTATTCCGTTACGTTGTTTTTACAAAATCACCGTTTTTTCAAAAAACAGCCGTTTTTTTCATCATTTTCCCGAAAAAACAACCGTTTTTCGCCGCACACACCCGAAAATTTCAGTCATTTTTCGAAAAACAGCCTCATTTTTCACGAAAAATCCCCAAAATACATTTTTTCGTTTTTTTCCAAAACAAGCAGAAATAAAGACCATTTTTCAACCATTCAACCACACCGAAGACAGCATCCGCGCCGGGCCGTCCGGAAATGCGGCGGGCGGCGAAATCCGGAAAAATTCCGCTGCACTGTTATTTTCGTAACAATTTCTTGTTACAATTCGGTAATTAATTTGTAACTTTACGTGCAATTTTGAAACAGAACGAAACTACACACATACTAATCTCTAAATAGTCATGGCAAATACCAAACGTGAAAAGCTGTTCACCGAGTTCCCGCCGGTCCCGACCGAAAAGTGGGAAGAGGTGATTACAGCCGACCTGAAAGGAGCCGATTACGAGCGCAAGCTGGTGTGGCGTACGGGAGAAGGATTCAACGTCCGCCCCTACTACCGCGCCGAAAACCTCGAAGGCATCCGTTTTCTGGGCTCGCAGGCAGGCGAGTTCCCGTACGTCAGAGGTACGCGCAGCCACAATCGCTGGCGCGTGCATCAGACCGTCGAGGTAAAATGTCCCAGGGAGGCCAACGCCGAGGCGCTGAAACTCCTCAACTCGGGCGTCGATTCATTGGGCTTCTCAATCGCGAAGGAGGGCTTCACGGCCGAAGAACTCGATCAGCTGCTCGCCGGAATCTCGATCCCGGCCATCGAAATGGTCTTCTGCGGCGCGCAGACGGGCAGCATCGCCGAACTGGTGATCGCCAAGCTCGAAAAGGAAGGCACTGCCTCCGAGGCGCACGTGGCCTTCTCGATCGACCCGCTGGTCAAGGGACTGTCGCAGAAAGGCGACTTCTGCTCGCCCAACGGCGAAAAGTGCTTCGCGAAGATCGCCTCGCTGATCGAAAAGACCCGCGAGTACAAGCACATCCGTATCGTGACCGTCTCGGCCGGCATCTTCTCGAACGCCGGATCGACCATCGTCGAGGAGCTGGCGTTCGCCCTCTCGGCCGGTAACGATTACATCGCGCGCCTGACCGACGCCGGCGTGGACGCCGAGCTGGCGGCCCGCAAGCTGCGCTTCTCGTTCTCGGTCACCTCGAACTACTTCCTCGAAATCGCCAAGTTCCGCGCGGCGCGCATGCTGTGGGCCAACATCGTCAAGGGTTACAACCCCTCGAAGAACTGCGCCTGCAAAATGCACATCCACGCCCGCACGGCAGACTGGAACCAGACCGTTTACGATCCCTATGTCAATATGCTCCGCGGCACGACGGAGGCCATGTCGGCCACCATCGCCGGCGTACATTCGCTGGAGGTGACGCCGTTCGACGCCGCGTTCGAAAGCCCCACGGAGTTCTCGAAGCGCATCGCCCGCAACGTCGAACTGCTCCTGAAGCACGAATCGCACTTCGACCAGGTGGTAGACCCCGCAGGCGGCTCGTACTACGTGGAGAACCTCACGCAGTCGATCGCCGCCGAGGCCTGGAAGCTCTTCCTCGAAATCGAGGAGAAGGGCGGCTACGCCGAGGCCTACAAGGCCGGCTTCATCAAGGAGCGCGTGGAGGCTTCGGCCGCCGCCAAGGACAAGGCCATCGCAACGCGCCGCCAGACGCTGCTCGGCGCCAACCAGTTCCCCAACTTCACGGAGGTGGCCCCGAAGGAGATCACCGCCGAAGCCGTCACCCGTCCCGCTGCCGAAGGCAACGTCCTCACGCCCTACCGCGGCGCCATGGCCTTCGAGGCGATGCGCCTGCACGTGGACCGCTCGGGCAAACAGCCCAAGGCGTTCATGCTCACCTGCGGCAACCTGGCGATGGCCCGCGCCCGCGCCCAGTTCTCGTGCAACTTCTTCGCCTGCGCGGGTATCCGTGTGCAGGACAACACCTTCTTCAAGGATCTGGAAGAGGGCGTAAAGGCCGCGCTCGAATCGAAGGCCGAGATCGTAGTGCTCTGCTCGTCGGACGACTGCTACGCCGAGCTGGCTCCCCGCGTCAAGGAGATGCTGGGCGACAAGGCCATTCTGGTCATCGCCGGCGCTCCGGCCTGCATGGCCGAGTTGGAGGCGCAGGGCATCGGCAACTTCATCCACGTGAAGAGCAACGTGCTCGACACGCTGCACAACTACCTTACGCAGATGGGAATCTAAAACGCGAAAGTCATGAGAGCAAAATTTTCTGAATTATCATACACGGGCGCCGCGCCGAAGTGCTGCGCTCAGGCCGGCGGCGAGAAAGAGCCGTGGCTGACCGCCGAGCAGATTCCCGTCAAGGGGTGCTACTCGGCCGCCGATCTCGAAGGGATGGAACACCTCAACTACGCTGCGGGCGTGGCACCCTTCCTGCGCGGTCCCTATTCGACGATGTACGTGATGCGTCCGTGGACGATCCGTCAGTACGCCGGTTTCTCGACGGCCGAGGAGTCCAATGCCTTCTACCGCCGTAACCTCGCATCGGGCCAGAAGGGCCTTTCGGTGGCCTTCGACCTGGCGACGCACCGCGGCTACGACGCCGACCACCCGCGCGTGGTGGGCGACGTGGGCAAGGCCGGCGTGTCGATCTGCTCGGTGG
>ERZ773224.1292-NODE-1292-length-31561-cov-9.886212_pt1 | contig 31561 bp, 23 predicted proteins | sample MGYA00580526_ERZ773224 | MGnify/ENA primary metagenome ERZ773224 (study PRJEB29015, sample SAMEA2737743) | human gut metagenome | biome: human gut; feature: human-associated habitat; material: faeces | place: China | collected 2012 ... | reverse complement strand
TGAGCAAGCGCTACCTGCGTGAGCTGGTGGAAATGGGCATCGTGGACGGCTGGGACGACCCCCGTATGCCCACCCTGTGCGGTCTGCGCCGCCGCGGCTACACCCCCACCTCCATCTTCACCTTTGTGCGCGAGGCCGGCATTTCTAAATCCGACAACCTGATCGACATGCGCCAGCTGGAAGCCTGTATCCGCAGCGAGCTGGACCTGACCGCTCAGCGCCGCATTGCCGTGCTGGACCCCGTAAAGCTGGTCGTGGATAACTACCCGGAGGACAAGACCGAGTACTTTGATGTAGCCAACAACCCCAACCGCGAAGCCAACGATACCACCACCCGCAAGGTGGCCTTTACCAAAGAGCTGTGGATCGAGAATGAGGACTTTGCCGAGGTGCCGCCTCCCAAGTTCAAGCGCCTGACCATTGGCGGTGAGGTGCGTCTGATGGGCGCTTACATCGTCAAGTGCACCGGCGTGGAGAAGAATGCCGACGGCAGCATTGCCGCTATCCACTGCACCGCCGACCTTGAGACGGGCAACGGCAATCCCGCCGACGGCCGCAAGGTCAAGGGCACCATCCATTGGGTGAGTGCCGCCCATGCCGTGGATGCCGAGGTGCGCCTGTACGACAAGCTGTTCACCGAGGCCAACATGAACGCCATCCCCGAGGGCAGCGATTACAAGGACTACCTGAACCCGGAAAGCGTTGTGGCACGCAAGGGCTGCAAGCTGGAAGAAAGCCTGAAGGATGCAAAGCCCGGTGAGAAATTCCAGTTCGTGCGCACCGGCTTCTTTACCCCGGACTCCAAGAACCCCGGCGTTTACAACCGCGTCGTCACCCTGCGCGACAGTTTCAAACCCGCAAAGTAAAAAATATATCACGTCAAAAGGGAGCATTTGATCTTTTATGAAGAAACTCACCCGGAATGTTATCATCATGGCTGTTGTCACTGTCATTATGGCAGTTGTGCTCGGCCTGTACATCAAGAGCACCGGCACTGTGCCCGCTGCCGACAACGCCGCCAGCCTGACGGATGGCATCTATACGTCCAGCGCTCAGGGCTGCCTGAGTGATGTGACTGTCACCGTCACCGTCACCGGCGGCCGGGTGACCGGTGTGGAGATCGATGCTTCCGGCGAGACTCCCGAACTGGGCGGCACCGCTGCTGAAACTCTGGCAGACCAGCTGACCAAGGCCGGTTCCACCAGCGGTGTGGACGCTGTTGCCGGTGCTACCATGACCAGCGATGCGGTGTTCACCGCTATGGACGACTGCCTGAGCCAGGCACAGTAAGCCGTCCCGGTATCATCTGTAAAAAACGAAGGCTCTGCGGCAAAATGCTGCAGAGCCTTTTTTGTATGCAAAAAACCCCCTCCGGGCTGACCCGGAGGGGGTTCGTGTTGCTTTCAGGAGATCTTACTTGCCCATTGCGTGCTTTGCTGCCAGCATACCGAAGGTGTAGCAGCGGCCCAGAGACAGACCGGTCTGGTGGAACGGATAGTCCGCGCCGCCGTAGAACACGCCGCCCACGTTGCCGACGCAGTACAGGCCGTCGATGACGTTGCCGTCAGCATCCAGAGCCTGACCGTTGGCGTTGGTGTTCACGCCGCTGTCGATGGAGGACACGCGGATGTGCTTGCGGATGCCCCAGAAGGGAGCGGTGACGATCTTGTGCATGTAAGCGCTCTTCTTACCGAAGTCCACGTCAGCGCCCTTGTCGCACAGCTCGTTGTAGCGGTCGATGGTCTTCTGCAGCTCGTCTGCAGGCACGCCCAGCAGACCGGCCAGCTCTTCGATGGTGTCGGCCTTGTAGGTATCGATGAGGTTGGTGAACACGCCCTGCGGGTTCTCCACGGCACCGGGGATGTACTTGGTCATCACCTGCTCGGGGATGGGGCCGTTGGCGTAGCTCATGTAGTCGTTATCGTAGATCTGGCAGTACCAGCCCAGAGAACCGTCCGGATGGTTTGCATCCACGTTGTTGCCGTTGAACTTGGGCACATACTTGGTGATGTTGCCCATGTAGACAAAGCCGGTGTCCTCGTTGCAGAAGCGCTTGCCCTCCATGTTGACGTACAGGAACGGTTCCTCGTACATCAGGCCGGAGTCGAAGTCGTGCATCATCTTGGTGTGGCCCAGATTTTCCATCTTTGCACCTGCATCGATGGCCATGATGTGGCCGTCGCCGGTCTTCTGGTACTGCTTCTTGTCGAAGCCGTCCACATCGGGGCACCAGCGCTTGACCATGGCCTCGTTGTTCATGTAGTCGCCGGTGGCCAGAATGACGCCCTTGGAAGCGTTGAACTGGATGTACTTGCCGTTTTCGTCCTTTGCGATGACGCCGGTCACCTTGCCGTTCTCATGCACCAGCTTGACGGCGGGGGTGTTGAAGAAGGTCTCCAGATTGGAGTTCTTGGCCTGCACGTTCTCCAGCACAGTGGCCAGCACGTCGCCCACGTTCTTGGGCTTGGGGCCGATCCACGGAGCAAAGAAGTAGCAGTGCTCATCGCCGAAGTCGTAGGTGTCCATGCGGTCCTTCCACACGCCGGTCAGATCCTGGCTGGTGCACATGTAGGCGAAGATCTCCTTCTCGTCGTTGTGCAGCAGGTCGGAGGGGTTCTTGTTGCTGTCCACGAGGCTGCCGTCGCCGTACTCGGTCTGGTCGGTCAGGCCGGCGCGGTTCAGGTACCACATCAGGGCCTCTTCGGAGTTCTCGACGTAGGCGTTCAGCAGGCTGGTATCAGCGCGCCAGTCGCACAGGCCGTTGGTCATGTGCACCCACATCTTCTTGCCCGCGTCGGTGGACTTGGACTTGATGATGGCAGAGCCGCAGTTGCCCTGGCTGACCACGATGCTCTGCTTCTGCAGCAGGGCCACATGGCCGCCCAGCTCGGCAGCCCAGCCTGCGGCGGGCACACCGGCAGCACCGGCACCCACGACGACCACGTCAAAGTCCTTGGTCTCGTCGGGAGTGATGTCGCCCAGCTCGCACACAGAGGACTCCACTTCCTCCACGCTCAGGCTGTCGGGGACAACGGTCTCGGCCTTGTTGGCCTCGGTGGGAGCAACGGCCACGCCCTTGGCCTGATTGATGCAGCTCTCGGCAGCCTTCCGGATGGCATCGGAGGTGATGGTAGCGCCGGAGTGGCCGTCCACCTCGCTGGACTGTGCGTCCAAGATCTTCTTCACCATCTCATCGGCGATGTCGGCACCGTAGCCCTTGGTCTCGTTTGCAACGTCGATCTGCACATCGGTGATGGCATCAGCGCTGAAGGTCATGGTCACGGTGACGGGGGTGGCGGTGTTGATGCCGGTAGCGGTGGCGCTGTAGGTGCCTGCAGTGTAGGTGCCTGCGGCGGTGCTGCTGGAAGCGCCGCTGTTGCCGCAGCCTGCCAGCAGACCGGCAGCTGCTGCGCCCAGCGTAGCGGTGCGCAGGAAGTTGCGGCGAGAGATCTTTTCGCTCATAGTGTGTTCTCCTCTTTCTTCTCAATCGTGTACTCTGTCAGAGCAGCAAAGCCGGAAGTCCGACTTTGTTACTCACTAAACAAAGTTTACACGTTAGAGCAGCGCGAAGGTCAAGGGTCATTTTGACAAAAATATCACGAGTTTTTGTAGGAGGTGACAAAACCCTCTCATGTATAGATCTTCGTCCGGGTATGATGGTAGTTCACAACGCTGCCGTCTGGCTGCTGGCGGCTGGCCACGATGCTGCTGAAGGTCTCGCCCACCGCCCGGAAGCCCCGCCGCACGATCTCATCGTGCAGGGTTTCCAGTGAGTCCCACCCGAAGGAGCCGCGGTAATCCTTTTTCCAGATGGTGACAAGATAATCGCCGCCGCACACCACCTCCACATGCCGGGTGCGCTGCAGGCCCAGCCTGCGGGCAGCGTCGGCCTCCATCATCAGGCCGTAATCGTACTCGTTGCGCCCCACCCGGAACTGTTCCATCACCCGCCGGGGCAGGCGGCTGACCCAGCGGGTAGCCGGCATACACTCCAGCCACTCCGCCTTTTCCTGCTGCAGTTCCCGGTCGCGGCTGGCTTCCTCTTCCTGCGAGAAGGTCAGCCGCCACATCTCCGGAAAGTTCTGCACCCAGACCCGCCCGACATCCTGCTCCAGCGTGCGGTACTGCTCCTGCATCTTTTCCAAAAAGTGGATGGACAGCTCATCCAGCACCTGCCTGCGCCGCAGCCGGGCGGCCTGCCGGGCAAACATCTTGTCGCTCTGCTCCACCGACGGGCTGCCGATCAGCTCCCGGCACTCTTCCAGCGAGAGTTCCGCCGCGCGCAGCTCCCGGCAGAGGTTGAACCGGCGGGTGTCGGTGACGGTATAGTAGCGGTAGCCGGTCTCCTCGTTCACCTCGGGGCGGATGAGACCCATTTTTTCGTAGTACCGCAGGGTATGGGTGGTCACACCCAGCAGCGAAGCCATTTCACTGATGGTATAGCGCATGGCGAAGTTCTCCTTTCCGGGCGGCAGAACCTTGGAGCCACTCGAATGTTATTTTTGTAACTATTCCTATTATACGACCCGGCCCGCCGTCTGCAAGCACCGGCAGAAAAAATATTTTGCCGGATACAACACATTGTATCCGGCTGCAGAATCTGTTAGAATATGGACAGAAGCATTTCACCTTATAAATAAAGGAGCGAGAGTATATGAGTGCACTGACCGGACTGGAACCGGCTTCGGTTTTTCATTATTTTGAGGAGATCTGCGGCATTCCGCACACCTCCCACCACGAAAAGGCACTGAGCGACTACTGCGTGCAGTTCGCCAAGGCCCACGGCCTTGCCTGCCGTCAGGACGAGATGGGCAACCTGCTCATCAAGGCACCGGCCACACCCGGCTACGAGAAGGAGCCGGGCCTGATCCTGCAGGGCCATCTGGACATGGTGGGCGACAAGACTGCCGACTGCCCGCTGGATCTTGAGAAGGATGCCATCCACCCGGTCGTAGACGGCGGCTATGTGTGCGCCGAGGGCACGACCCTTGGCGGCGACGACGGCATTGCCGTGGCCTATGCGCTGGCTGTTCTGGACGCAAAGGACATTCCCCACCCTGCGCTGGAGGTCGTGCTGACCGTCTGCGAGGAGGTGGGCCTGCTGGGTGCATCTGCCATGGATTTTTCCGACCTTGAGGGCCGGATGCTGGTGAACATCGACTCCGAGGAAGAGGGGGTGCTGACCGCAGGCTGTGCAGGCGGACGCCGCGTTGAATGCCATCTGCCCATTGCCCGTGTTCCTGTGACCGGCACCGCCGTAAAGGCGGATGTGATCGGCCTTGTGGGCGGACATTCCGGCACCGAGATCCACAAGGGCCGTGCCAACGCCATTGCCCTGCTGGGCCGCTGGCTGACCCTGCTGACCGAAAATGGCGTGGACTACGCCGCTCTGACACTGTCCGGCGGCGCAAAGGAGAATGTCATTCCCAAAGAAAGCAGCATCACGCTGGTGCTGCCCGCAGGCATCACCGAGGGCGTGCACACTGCTGCCGCTCAGTTCGCCGCACAGGTGCAGGCCGAATACGGCATGGCAGACCCCGCCATCCGCCTGCAGCTCACCGAACAGGGCTGCGGCGCGTTCAGCGCATTGGATGCCGATTCCACCCAGCGCCTGCGCAAGGCCCTGCTGCTGATGCCCTGGGGCGTGCAGGCCATGAGCATGGATGTGCCGGGCCTTGTGGAGACCTCGCTGAATCTGGGCGTTGCCGAGATGGACGAGCAGGAAGCCATCCTGCGCTTTTCCATCCGCAGCTCGGTGCCTTCGGCCAAGGAGCTGTTGTGCTGCAAGGTACAGACCCTGACAGAGCTGCTGGGCGGCGGCGTGCGGTTCCATGGCGACTACCCTGCCTGGACCTATGCACGTGAGAGCGCCCTGCGGGACCGCTGCGTAGCCGTGTACGAAGCACAGTACGGCGAAAAGCCTCAGATCGCAGCTATGCATGCAGGTCTGGAGTGCGGCATCCTCTCCGGCAAGATCGAAGGACTGGACTGCATCTCCTTCGGCCCGAACCTGCTGCACGTCCACACCCCCAACGAGCGCGCCGACATTGCATCGGTGGCCCGTGTGTGGGAATACCTGAAGGCTATTCTGGCTTACAAAGAGTAAAATCTGTACATAAAAAATACGCCGTGCATTGCTGCACGGCGTATTTTTTACGGCATATCAGTCCAAATACTTGATCTTGCCCGGCTCAATGCCCTTGATGCCAAGGCCCGGCTCGTTGGAAACAGTGATGTCTTTTTCGTTGAACACTGCACCGCCGAGGATGGGGTCCTCACTGCACAGCACGGGGCCGTCCAGATCCACGCGGGTGATGATCTGCTTTGCGCAGGCCAGATGCACGGCGGCGTTCACGCTGATCTTGGCTTCCAGCATGCAGCCGATCATGCACTCCACGCCGTACACCTCGGCGGCAGATGCGATCTTGAGGGCGTTGTACAGGCCGCCGCACTTCATCAGCTTGATGTTCACGAGGTCTGCGGCTCCCATCTGCATGATGGTCAGTGCGTCCTGCGGGGAGAACACGCTCTCGTCGGCCAGCACCGGCACATAGGAGCGCTCGGTAACATACTTCAGGCCTTCAAAATCGTGGGCCTTGACCGGCTGCTCCACGAATTCGATATCAAGGCCCTTCTCCTGCATTCCGTTCAGGATGCGCACGGCTTCCTTGGGGGTCCAGCCCTGATTTGCGTCGATGCGGATGCAGGTCTCCTTGGGCACAGCACCGCGGATGGCGCTCAGGCGTGCAATATCCTTTTCCGGCTCCTTGCCCACCTTGACCTTCAGGCAGTCGTAGCCGCGGTCGATGGCGTTCAGGGCATCGCGCACCATCTCTTCGGGGTCGTTGACGCTGATGGTGATGTCGGTGACGATGGACTTCTTTGCGCCGCCCATCAGCTTGTACACAGGGATTTTGTACAGCTGGCCGTACAGATCCCACAGGGCCATATCCACAGCAGCCTTGGCGCTGGTGTTCTTCTGGATGCAGGCATTCAGTGCGATCATCAGGTCTTCAAAGTCGTCCACATCGCGGCCGATGATGGTCTTTGCGATATGGTCGCGGATGGCACCGATGATGGCACCGGTGGTGTCGCCGGTGATCACACCGGTGGGAGGTGCCTCACCATAACCCACAGCGCCGGTGTCGGTGTGGATCTCTACGATCACATCTTCCACGCTGCTGACCGAACGCAGAGCCGTCTTAAAAGGCACGCGCAGCGGCACGGAGATCAGACCGAGACGTACTTCCGTGATTTTCATGCAAAACCTACCCCTTTCGATAAAAAATGTTGCCAGATTATGAAATCTATGGTAGTATTGTATACGAAGTTGTCGATATTGTAAAGACAATTGTCCGCAAAAAATTGCACAAAAAGAAAGGGGATTGGGTTCATGATCACAAACGGTTTCACCTACATCGCCGTGCTGGTGTTCATTGCCGCACTGCTGGTGTGGCTGCAACGCTACACGAAGTCGAAATTCTTCGACTATGCACCACCTATCGTTCTGCTGTACCTCATTACCATGATTCTCTGCACGCTGGGTGCATGGGACATGGAGGCCACCAAGCCTGCCTACTCCGTGCTGAAAAACAACCTGCTGTATGCAATGATCTTCCTGATGCTGCTGCGCTGCGACATCCGCAAGATCATCAAGCTGGGTCCCAAGATGCTGGGCGGCTTCTTTGCCGCTTCCGTCTCCATCTCGGTGGCCTTCATTGCAACCTTCGCCATCATGAAGGGACCCCTTGGCTCCGAAGCATGGAAGGCACTGGGCGCTCTGTGCGGCAGCTGGATGGGCGGCTCCGGCAACATGATCGCCGTGCAGGCTGCGCTGGACATCGGCGAAGCTGACATGGCCTACGCACTGGTGGTGGACTCCATCGACTACTCCATCTGGGTCATGTTCCTGCTGTGGGCCATCAACCTTGCTCCCAAGTTCAACAAGTGGGTCAAGGCCGACACCACCACGCTGGACGAAGTGTCCCGCCGTCTGGAAGAGGACGCAAAGGGCAACGAGGACAAGGCCAGCTTTGTCAACCTGATCTTCCTGCTGGGTCTGGCTCTGGTGATCTCCGCCTTCGGTCAGGATATCGGCGCAGCCCTGAACAGCGCAATGCCCTTCCTGGACAAGGCCACCTGGACCGTCCTGCTCATCACGCTGTCCGGCCTGATCGGCGCTGTCACCCCCGTGGGCCGCATGGCAGGCAGCACCGAGCTGTCCAACCTGCTGCTGTACTCCGTGGTGGCATTGCTTGCCTCCCGCGCAAGCTTCCTGGAGCTGACCGATGCACCCGCATGGATCCTGGCAGGATTTATGATCCTGGCCATCCACGGCATCATTCTGGTGCTGCTGGCAAAGATCTTCCATCTGGATATGTTCACCTGCGGTGTTGCATCTCTGGCAAATATCGGCGGTTCCGCATCCGCTCCCATTCTGGCTGGTGCCTACAGCGGCGCTCTGGTGCCCGTTGGCGTTCTGATGGCTCTGATGGGCTACGTCATTGGCACGGCAGGCGGCCTGATCACCGCAAATATCATGTCTCTGCTGGCATAACAAATACTGCAAATACTGCAAAAAAGGGGCTGTTGCATGTGCAACAGCCCCTTTTCTTATACGATTTTTTGCTTAGCCGCCCAGATATGCGCTGCGCACGCGCTCGTTGGTCAGCAGTTCGGCACCAGTGCCCTCCATGACTACACGGCCCGTCTCAAGGACGTAGGCACGGTCTGCCACGGAAAGAGCCATCTGTGCGTTCTGCTCCACCAGCAGGATGGTCATGCCTTCCTTGTGCACGTTCTGGATGATGTCGAAGATCTCCTGCACCAGCAGCGGCGAAAGGCCCATGGAAGGCTCGTCCAGCATCAGCATGGAAGCGTTGCTCATCAGGGCGCGGCCCATGGCCAGCATCTGCTGCTCGCCGCCGGACATGGTACCGGCCAGCTGCTTGCGGCGCTCCTTCAGGCGGGGGAACAGCTCAAACACCTTTTCCTTGTTGGGTGCAATGGTGGAAGCAGGCTGGGTGTATGCACCCATGTCCAGATTTTCTTCCACGGTCATGTGCAGGAACACATGGCGGCCTTCCGGCACATGGGCAAGGCCCGCTTCCACGATCTTGTGGGCGCGCATGCCCTTGATGCTGCTGCCCTTGTACAGGATGTCGCCGGTCTTGGGCTTCAGCAGGCCGGAAATGGTCTTCAGGGTGGTGGATTTGCCGGCACCGTTGGCACCGATCAGGGTGACGATCTCGCCCTGATCCACCTCGAAGGAGATGTCCTTGACGGCGTGGATGTTGCCGTAATAGACGTTGATGTTATCAACTTTCAGTAACGTATCAGCCATGGCTTAGCCCTCCTTCTTGCCCAGATAGGCTTCGATGACCTGCGGGTTGCTGCGGATCTCGTCGGGCGTGCCCTTGGCGATGATGCGGCCAAAGTTCAGCACGGCAATGCCCTCGCAGATGCCCATGACCAGACTCATGTCATGCTCGATCAGCAGCACGGCGATGTTGAACTCGTCGCGGATGCGGCGGATGGTCTCGGTCAGCTCTGCAGTCTCGGAGGGATTCATACCGGCAGCAGGCTCGTCCAGCAGCAGCAGCTTCGGGCTGGTGGCCAGTGCACGCATGATCTCCAGACGGCGCTGTGCGCCATAGGGCAGGCTGCCTGCCTGCACATTGGCGAGGTCTGCCATGTGGAAGATATCCAGCAGCTCCAGAGCACGATCGGTGCACTTCTTCTCTTCCTTCCAGTAGTTGGGCAGGCGGATCAGCGAAGATGCCAGATTGTACTTCATGGACTCGTGCAGGCCCACCTTGATGTTATCGATCACGCTCAGTTCCTTGAACAGGCGGATGTTCTGGAAGGTACGGGCCACGCCCATGCGGTTGACCTGATAGGTTTTTTTGCCGGCGGTGGGCATACCATCGATCAGGATGGAGCCGCGGGTGGGCTGGTAAACGTTGGTCAGCAGGTTGAACACGGTGGTCTTACCGGCACCGTTGGGACCGATCAGACCGGTGATCTCGTTGCGGCCGATCATCAGGTTGAAGCCATCCACGGCGGTCAGACCGCCGAAGTCGATGCCCAGCTCACGCACGTCCAGAATGGGCTTTTTGTCCTTGTCACGGTCGGTCAAAAAGCCGCCGGAGGGCACACTGTGTAACTTGGTCTGGAACTCACTCATGGTCTTTGCCCTCCTTTGCTTTCTTCTGGAACAGTTCACCGTTCATGATCTTTTCCACAATGCGGCTCATGGAGAAGTCGTAGCTGCCCAGCAGTCCGCCCGGACGGAAGATCATCATCAGGATCAGCACCAGCGAGTAGACGACCATGCGGTAGCTGTCGAAGCTGCGGGTCGCCTCAGGCAGGATGGTCAGGACCGTTGCAGAGAGGATGGAGCCCAGCATGGAGCCCATGCCGCCCAGAACCACCATGACCAGAATTTCGATGGACTTCATGAAGCCGAAGGTGGAGGGGTCCAGAACGCCCAGATAGCAGGCGTACAGGCCGCCGGCCAGACCGGCAAAGGCGGCAGAGAATGCAAAGGCCATGACCTTATAATAAGTAGTCTGGATGCCGCAGCTTTCGGCAGCGATCTCGTTATCGCGGATGGCCAGCACGGCACGGCCGTGGCGGCTCTTCATCATGGCGTGGATGGCAAAGCAGGTAATGACCACGCAGATGAACACATTGGCGAAGTTAGAATACTTGGGGATGTTCTTCAGGCCTTTGGCACCGTAGAACAGCTTGAAGCCCAGCACATCATCGATGTTGTTCAGGGTGATGCGGATGATCTCGCCAAAGCCCAGCGTCAGGATGGCCAGATAATCACCGGTCAGGCGCAGAGCAGGAATGCCGATCAGCACGCCGAACAGGCCCGCCACGATGCAGGCCAGCACCAGACCCACGGTAAAAGCGACACCGGAGGGCAGATTGCTGTATTTCGTGAACAGGGCGCAGGTGTAAGCACCCACGGCCATGAAACCGGCGTGGCCCAGCGGCAGCTGGCCCAGATAACCGGTGGCAACGTTCAGCGAGACAGCCAGAATGATGTTGATGCCCACGGTGAGAAGCACCTTGTTCTGGTAGGTGGAAAGCACGTTCTGGGTGAGGAAGGACAGGCCCACGAACAGCAGAGCCACCAGCACGGCGTTCATCAGGTAGCGCACGGGCATTTTGAGCGTTTTGCGTTTGGTATTCATCTTCATGCCCTCCTTACACCTTTTCCTGAACCTTGCGGCCAAGGAAGCCGGTGGGCTTGACCAGCAGCACGATGATCAGGATCGCAAACGTGACGGCATCCTTCCATGCGGAAAGGCCGATGGCGGAAACAAAGCACTCGCACAGGCCGATGGCGATGCCGCCGATCATGGCACCGGGAATGGAGCCGATGCCGCCCAGAACGGCTGCAACGAAGGCCTTCAGGCCCAGCATGGAGCCCATGGTGGGGGTCGCCTGCGGGTAGCTGCAGCAGTACAGCACCGAGCCGATGCCGGCCAGAGCGGAACCCACCGCAAAGGTAAAGGAAATGGTGCTGTTGACGTTAATGCCCATCAGGCGGGCAGCGTCCATATCCTCAGACACGGCACGCATGGCCTTGCCGAGCTTGGTCTTCTGCACAAGGAAGGTGAGCACCAGCATGGACAGCACCGTGACCAGCAGGGTGATGACAGAGGTGAGGCCCAGCGGCACAGAGCCGATGCGGAAGGTCTGGTTGGTGTAGTAGGCCGGAATGACCTTTGCACCGGAACCAAGGATCAGCTCTGCAGTGTACTCCAGGAAGAAGGACACGCCGATTGCCGTGATCAGCAGGGAAATACGGGGTGCGTTGCGCAGCGGGGTGTAGGCGATCTTCTCGATCACAACGCCCAGCAGCGTGCAGGTGATGATGGTGGCGCACACAGCAGTGACCGGGCCAAGGCCCAGCTGATTCATCACGAACCAGGACATGTACGCACCAACCATAATGACATCGCCATGGGCGAAGTTCAGCAGCAGGATGATGCCGTACACCATGCTGTAACCCAGTGCGATCAGTGCATAGATGCTGCCAAGGGACAAGCCGTTGATCAGCTGGCTAAAAAACACTGTCATGGACTGATACTTCCTTTCTTTGCGGCGTTTGCACGCCTTTTGGGGAATGCACTTTTTTACCAAAAAAGCGGAGACAGCCGAGCAAAACCTGTTCCGGCGGTCTCCGCAATGGGTCTTTTATTTCTGAGTGCTGCCTTTATGCCGCACACCGGTGCGCAGGATCAAAGCAGATCAGAACATTTCCTTCAGAACGGGGGCTGCACCGTCGAAGCACAGGATAGCGGTCTGCTTGACGGGGTTGTGGTGCTCATCGAAGGTGAAGGTGCCGGTGATGCCATCGATGGTGCCGCCTGCGATAGCGTCGATGACGGCCTGCTTGTAGTCGTCGTCACCGGCGGTCAGGCCGGCATCCTCAGCAGCCTGAATGCCGTAGACAACGGTCATGGCAGCATCGTAACCCAGAGGAGCGAAGCCGTTGGGATATTCCTCACCGTACTCAGCCTTGTAGGCATCCTCAAAGTCGGAGTTGGAGCCCTTTGCGTAGTTTGCGCAGAAGTAGGCATCCTTCAGCTGGTCGGCAGTTGCGTAGCCTTCCAGACCATCCCAGCCGTCGCCGCCCAGGAAGGGAACTGCCAGACCGATGCTCTCAGCCTGAGCCAGGATCTGACCGACTTCCTGATAGTAGTTGGGGCAGAACACCACTTCGGGAGCCTTGCCCAGAATGGTGGTCAGCTGGGTCTTGTAGTCCACATCGCCCTCAGAGTAGGTCTCCTGATCGACGATGGTGCCGCCCAGGCTCTCGAACTCGTTGACGAAGTTCTCTGCCAGACCCTCGTTGTAGTCAGCGCCCTTCTGGAAGATGACGGCTGCCTTGGTGTAGCCCAACCGCTGGTAAGCGTAGTCAGCCATCTTGATGCCCTGGAACGGGTCGGTGAAGGTTGCGCGGAACACATTCTCGTTCACGGTGTCGGTCTCGGCATCGTAGGTGACAGCCTCAGCGGTAGCGGAAGCGGTGACCATGGGCATGTTGTAGTCTGCGCTCTCGGCAGCAACTGCCAGAGTCGGGGTGGTAGTAACATCGCCCACCAGAGCGGTGATGCCCTGATCGCACATCTTGGTGAAGCAGGTAACAGCCTGAGTTGCATCGCCCTGCTCATCCATGGCGATGATCTCCAGCTGCTTGCCGTTGATGCCGCCCTTTTCGTTGACCTGCTTCAGGTACAGGGTAGCGCCGTTGACAACGGCCTGACCGTAAACGGAAACATCACCGGTCAGAGGTCCAAGAACGCCCACCTTGATGGTGTCGCCGGAAGCAGCGGCACCAGAAGCTGCGGTAGAGGCGGAAGCAGCAGTGCTGTTGGAAGAACCGCCGCATGCAGTCAGAACGCCGGCTGCAGCAACAACACCTGCAGCGGCCAGGAAATTACGACGAGAAATCATCTTTTTCATAGTAAATATCCTCCTTAGGAGCATTCGTGCTTCAGTATAAAAACGGAAGCAAGGCCCTCTTTCCCTCAAAGCGACCTTGCTTCGTTATCAATATTATAGACCTGTGAGCCAAAATCCGCAATTCACAAACCGTCCATACTTTCAGGGGCATTTTGTGGACTTTGTCGCCAAAATAGCCAAAAGCAATGGGTCTGTTTTGTGCACTATTTCAACTGCTTCATTTTGTTTGTGTGTCAGGTGAACACAATTCACAAGTTGCAAAAGGGTTACAGGGTCTCCATTTCGGCATCTGCGGCGAACGCGGCCTCTGCACGTGCCTCGGCAGCTTCGCCCTCTGCTTCCGCTTTGGCCGGAGACTCTGCAAGGACCTTGCGGATGGCGGCGAAGTAGAACACCAGCGACAGGCCGGTGCCGATGCACCAGCCCACGGGCCATGCCAACCAGATGCCCGTGCTGCCCAGAGCAGTGCTGCTCAGCACGATGGCAATGCCAACGCGCAGGATCAGGTCGGAGAAGGTGGCGATCATAAAGCGCACCATCATGCCGCAGCCGCGCAGGATGCCGTCAGTGACCAGCTTGAGCGACACCACAAAATAGAAGGGAGACAGGATGCGCAGGAACAGCATACCGGTGTCGATGGCCGGACCCTGCGGGTCATTCATGAACAGCAGCAGCAGGAAGCGGCCGAAGAAGAAGTACAGGAGCACGATGGGCACGCAGATGATCCACACCAGATTGCGGCCTGCGCCAAAGCCCTTGTGCACACGATCCATCTTGCCCGCGCCCATGTTCTGGGAGGTGTAGTTGGAGATGCCGTTGCCCAGCGTGGTGAAGGAAGTGATGACCATGTTGTTCAGCTTGACGGCTGCAGAGTAGCCTGCAATGACGCTGGCACCAAAGGTGTTGATGACGCTCTGCAGGATGATGTTGCCCACAGAGACGAAGCTCTGCTGCAGGATGCTGGGAATGGCCACCACGGCCACCTTGCCCAGCATGTTCCAGGAGAACAGCACGACCTTGTTCTTGGATTTGAAGGCGCTGATGCGGCGGAACACCACCACCATGGCCAGCACGCAGCTCACACCCTGACACAGGAAGGTGGCCCATGCCACACCGGCTACGCCCATCTTGAGACCGGCCACGAACAGGATGTCCACGCCGATGTTGGACAGGGACGAGACTGCCAGAAAATAGAAGGGCGTTTTGCTGTCGCCCAGAGCGGAGAAGATGCCGGTGGCGATGTTGTAGAAGAACATGAAGGGCAGGCCCAGCACGTAGATATCCAGATACAGCGAAGAATCCGCAAGGATCTCCTCCGGGGTGTTGATGAGCTCCAGCAGGCTGTGGCAGCCCACAAGGCCGATCAGCATCAGAACGGCGCACAGCACGGCAGAGCCGATCAGGGAAGTGTAGACCGAAGTCTTCATCTCATCGTAGTCCTTTGCGCCAAAGTAGCGGGACACGATGACCGAGCAGCCAATGTTGCAGCCAAAGGCAAATGCAATGAAGATCAGGGTGATCTCGTAGCTGTTGCCCACAGCAGCCAGTGCATTCTCGCCGATGAACTTGCCTGCAACAAGGCTGTCGGCAATGTTGTACAGCTGCTGGAAGATGATGCTGCCGAACATGGGCAGGCAGAACTGCCACAAAACCTGTGACGGCTTGCCGACCGTCAGATCCTTATTCATAAAAAATCCTCCTCTATCTACCATAAAGAAACATATTAGAACCAGAAAACAGTATAGAGTCGTCCTGACAAAAAGTAAAGAAAAATTTTAGTATATCTGCCATATGAAATTCACATGTCAGGCATGATGCATCCCCGCTGCTGCCAGTGGGCAGACTGTAAAGACCAGCTGTTTCCTGCTTTGCCGGAATGTTCTGCCCCATCAGCTGCCGTTTTTTTGCCCCTTAAAAAGTTTACATCCGCAAACATGCGCATCGGCTCTTGCACCGGGTCGGAAAGCGTGGTAGGATACTATTGGTTAGTTAGGTATAACTGTCCTAATTGGCCGTCACCGGTCTGCCCGCCCCGGGCAGCACCGGGATGGAAATGATATTCAGGAGGTTTTCAAGATGAACGATCTGGAAATTAAATCTGTTATTGGCCGCGAAATTCTGGACTCCCGCGGCAACCCCACCGTGGAAGCGGAGATCACTCTGGCCGACGGCACTGTGGCACGCGGCTGCGCACCTTCCGGCGCATCCACTGGTGAGTTTGAAGCTCTGGAGCTGCGGGATGGCGACAAGGGCCGCTATCTGGGCAAGGGCGTGACCAAGGCTGTTGAGAACATCAACACCGTCATTGCGGATGCTGTTGTGGGCATGGATGCCTCCGACATCTACGCCATCGACGCTGCCATGATCAAGGCCGACGGCACCAAAGATAAATCCAATCTGGGCGCAAACGCCATTCTGGCCGTGTCCATTGCTGCCTGCCGTGCAGCCGCTGCTTCTCTGGATATGCCGCTGTACCGCTTTCTGGGCGGTGTGAACGGCAACCGCCTGCCCGTGCCCATGATGAACATTCTGAACGGCGGCGCACACGCCACCAACACCGTGGATACGCAGGAGTTCATGATCATGCCCGTGGGCGCGCCCTCCTTCAAGGAAGCTTTGCGCTGGTGCGCGGAAGTCTTCCACGCGCTGGCTTCCATCCTGAAGGCCAAGGGTCTGGCTACCTCCGTGGGCGATGAGGGCGGATTTGCCCCCAACCTGTCCAGCGACGAGGAGACCATCGAGACCATTCTGGCCGCCATCGAAAAGGCCGGTTATCAGCCCGGCAAGGACTTCATGCTGGCCATGGATGCCGCTTCCTCCGAGTGGAAGAGCCCCAAGGGCAAGGGCTTCTACAAGCTGCCCAAGGCCGGCACCGAGTTCACCTCCAGCGAGCTGATCGCACACTGGAAGAGCCTGGTGGAGAAGTACCCCATCATCTCCATTGAAGATGGCTTGGATGAAGAGGACTGGGAAGGCTGGCAGGAGATGACCCGGGAACTGGGCGGCAAGGTCCAGCTGGTGGGCGACGACCTGTTCGTTACCAACACCGAGCGTCTGGCCAAGGGCATCGGGCTGGGTGCAGGCAACGCGATCCTGATCAAACTGAACCAGATCGGCTCTGTTTCCGAAACTCTGGAAGCCATCAAGATGGCTCACAAGGCCGGTTACACCGCCATCAGCTCTCACCGCTCCGGTGAGACCGAGGACACCACCATTGCCGATCTGGCCGTGGCGCTGAACACCTGCCAGATCAAGACCGGTGCTCCCAGCCGTACCGAGCGTGTTGCAAAGTACAACCAGCTGCTGCGCATTGAGGAGCAGCTGGGCGGCAGCGCCGTTTACCCCGGCATGGCAGCTTTCAACGTAAAGCGCTGAGGCGGTTGGAAAATATAATACGCAAAAAAGGGACTGTTGCAAAATAGCTTCCTGAAAAAACAATGCACAAAAAGTGGAACCTTTTTAGAGCTAAAAGGGTTCCGCTTTTTGTAAATTGTTATTGTATTTTGCAACAATTCTCTTTGCGCAAATAATGAATGCTTGGAATTGGCCCGATTCTGGCATAAAAAGAGAGCCTGCTTCGATTTTACATCGAAACAGACTCTCTTTTTATGCATGGATTACTGTGTTTTGTAAGTGTTTACAAAGCAACAGGTGCCTTCAGCCTCAGAAGCGACTTCAGTGATTTCGGTAACTTTATACTCCTTCATTTTTTTCACCTCCTTTTGTACGGGCGAGAATGCATTGGTCGGCTTCATAAAATGCCTTGCCAAAAGAACAGGTCAATGAATCGATGGTAAATTCATTGCCTGTAAGGGTGAATTCATGAGCTGGACATGGCTCACAATAAGCAAAAGCCTTGCAATTTTTGCACGTTTTATTTATGAGGGACGTTGTGGTTCTCCAACGAAGCAACGCATCGGAAGAAGTCCAAATCTGTTTGAGAGAAGAATTTTTTAAGTTTCCACAAGATTTTCGGTAAGCGTTACAAAGCATGACGCTACCTTGTGCATTTAATGTGATACTGCGAAACCCTGTTTGGCAGTATCTCTCTCCCGGAATACACTGCCGAATACTTGGCAGAATGTCATGGTATAATTTGATTTTGGAATCCACCATATACTGCTGGAGTAAATCCGCAGTGAAACAGTTTAGCTGAAGCGTGTCCTTTTTAGTTTCCTGACATGGAATGATTTTAAAGGAAAAATGACAAGATGCGCCAATTGAATCGGCGAATTCTTTTACAGATTGCAGACTGCCTTGGTTGATGGTCATGACAGGACAATTTATTGTGACCGGAAATCCTCTTGCAGCAAGTTGAGTAAGAGCCTTCATAGTCTTTTGACAGCTACCGGGGATAGTTGTGATAGCGTCATGAACCGTGTAAATAGTGGAATAAAGCGAAACTGCAATGTCCTTTAATGAAATATCGACGAGAGAATCATAGAGCTCGGAAAAATCAAAGGTGGCGTTTGTTTGTAAAGTTAAAACAAAACCATATTTCTTAATGAGCTTCAGAAAAACTCTAAAGTCAGGATGAGTAAAAGGCTCGCCGCCAGTTAGTGTCAAGTGCAAGGTCCCGAGTTGACGCAACTGCAAAAGAGCTTGTTCAAAGGTGGCAGCTGTCCAATAAGAGTGAAATGGATGTCCACGATAACAATGGATACATTTAAGGTTGCAAGTGTCTGTGATTTCAATCGTTGCAGAAAAAGGAACCAGATCCTGGGACATCAGAGAATAAATATCACTGTCCTTTACGACTAGTTGCGCAGAAGCAGGATTTGAACACGGCACAGAAGGGGAACATGCACGAGTAAGAGAAGCGGTAAAGCGATCAAAGTCTTGGCTGACAACAGATTCTGCCACTCCGTATTCCTGTGATATTTTATGAATGACGAATTCTTTAGAATTATTCTGCAGAATACACAAACGGAAAAATTCAGCGTAAATGTCTTGAATGATAAAATGGCTGCGCGATGCATTTGAAAAAACAATAATACGTTTTCCATAATCCTGATAAGCGCAGGGATATCCATTTATAATCATGGAAAATATCCTCTCTGTTTAATTATTAATCTGACAAAGAAAACAGAAGAAAAAAACGATGAAACGTTAATAATATAAAATGATTAAAATTAAATTTTAATTTTAATCATTTTATCAAAAAAAACAGCTTGTCAAGCACCCTTTATGGAATTATATAACAAAAGAAAAACAGAGAATCAGCATAGGATATAAAATTGCTCTGGTTCTTGAAATGTACAAATAGTATACTTTGCGGTCTGATTACAGTTTACTGAATTTCCATATTTTTCCTGCAATCCGCTGCTCTGCCCAGCCGTATTCCATGCATGCCGGGCATTTTGTCCCGAAATTGCAAAAAAGGAGCAAAACATTCATGTTATCTACTCTGATCTCTCTGTACAAGCTGCTGGGCACCGGCGATTTTGTAAAAGTGCTGCTGATCCTGCTGAAGGGGCTTTTCGGCTGATGCAAAGCCGCCCTTTTCACTGCGGAAACGGGACTGCCTTACCGGCAGCCCCCTTTTTTTGGCTTCTCACTTTACTTTCTTAAAAAAATATGCCATAATGAAACAAGTATTTTCCGGTTCAAAAGCCGTGCCCTGTACTGGGAGATCAGGGCCGGAATCCAATAGAAGAGGGGTATTTTGTTATGAGCAAAACCATCATCCCGGCAAACTATACGCCCGCGCTGAACCTGTACGACACGCAGCGCGCCATTGGTACGGTCAAGCGTCTGTTTGCCGACACCTTGTGCGCCACACTGAACCTGTACCGCGTGTCTGCTCCACTGTTTCTGGAAGCATCCACCGGTCTGAACGACGACCTGAACGGTGTCGAGCGCAAGGTCACCTTTGATATCAAGGAAAGCGGCATTGAGGCACAGGTGGTGCAGTCACTGGCAAAGTGGAAGCGCAAGGCCCTGAAGGACTACGATTTCCGTGTGGGCAAGGGCCTGTACTGCGATATGAACGCTATCCGCCGCGACGAAGATCTGGACAACCTGCACTCCATCTATGTGGATCAGTGGGACTGGGAAAAGGTGATCCGTCTGGAAGACCGCAACGAGGCTTACCTCAAGAGCGTGGTGCGCTCGATCGTGTCCGCTGTCTGCGCCACCGAGATGAACCTGCACGCCATGTTCCCCCAGCTGCAGGAGCTGCCGCTGCACAGCCCCAACGTCACCTTCATCACCACGCAGGAGCTGGAGGACCAGTACCCGGACCTGACCCCGAAGGAGCGTGAGAACGCCTTTGTGCAGGAGCACGGCACCACCTTCCTGATGAAGATCGGCGCTCCGCTGAAGAGCGGTAAGCCCCATGACGGCCGTGCCCCCGACTATGACGACTGGGATCTGAACGGCGATCTGCTGTTCTGGAACGACCCGCTGCAGTGCAGCTATGAGCTGAGCAGCATGGGCATCCGCGTCAGCCCTGAAAGCATGGACAAGCAGCTGACCATGGCTGGCTGCGACGACCGCCGCGCCCTGCCCTTCCACAAGGCCGTGCTGAACGGTGAGCTGCCCTACTCCATCGGCGGCGGCATCGGCCAGAGCCGCCTGTGCATGCTGCTGCTGGGCAGCGCCCACATTGGCGAAGTGCAGGCCAGCGTCTGGGACGCAGCCACCCGCGAAGCCTGCGCCAAGGCAGGCATCCCGCTGCTGTAAGCAGTTTTTCCACACAAAGATTCAAAAGGCAGGATACCACCTTCATGGTGATACCCTGCCTTTGCTCGTTTTTACCTGTATCCGCGGAGAAATAGTTCGAGTCCTGTACCGCCGCCAAACAAAAAATCCCCAGACGAATGTCTGAGGATTTTTGTGGTGGAGAATTAGGAACAGCCCCCCTGCGTGGGCAGCAGCGTGCCGCTTGCGCCGGCGAGATCGGTATTCAGTTCCATACAGCGTCTCAGCTCCGGTATTCCGCCGGCAGCTGATCCATGGTCTGCCACATGTCCATGGCTTCTTCCAGCTTCATGCCCTTGGCCACTGCATCGCGGCGGCAGGCGTTGACCGCCTGGATCTCCTTCATCTTGGCACCGGTCAGGGTGTAGCCCTTCATGGCGATGAGGGTAGCCGCCCATGCCACCATGGGGATGATGCAGAACAGCACGATGACCACCCAGTTCATGCCCGGGGTGTAGGGGTCATACTGGGTGGGCAGGCTCTGCAGGCCCACAAAGCTGACCGCGATGCCCACAACGGTAGCGGACAGGCTGGACACCAGCTTGTCCACCAGACTGAACAGGGTGCCCATGATGCCGGGGATATACTTGCCGCTGCGGTAGGTCTCGTAGTCGGAGCAGTCGGCCACCATGGGGATGGGCATATCGGCGGTGGCGTAGTAAGCACCGTAGCCGATGCCGAAGAAAGCGATGAACAGGATGGTGTACAGGTTGATGGAAAGGCCGTTCTCGCCCAGAATGGACAGTGTGAAGGCATCGCCGCGGCCCCAGAGCAGCAGCAGCACCAGCACGCCCACATAGCACACCAGCGCCACGCTGACGTACTTCATCAGGCTGGCCTTCTGGCCCTCCTTCTGGCTGGTGCGGACGGTGAGCAGGAAGAAGGGCACGCTGCACACATAGCCCAGCACCATCATGGGCAGGTACAGGCCGTCGTAGTTGCCCATCATGCAGCCGTACAGCATGCACAGCACGGTGGTGTTGGTGGCGATAGAAAGTGCCAGCTTGCAGCCTGCACCGGCCACCATCAGCCGCTGCATGGGATCGTTATTCTTGATGATCTGGAGGTATTCGCTCACTTTGATCTTCTCGGTCTTTTCGCCGCCGATGCCAAAGTACTTGGGCTGATCCTTCTCCCAGATGCCGATGACAGCCAGCAGGGTGAGCAGGATGGAGATGACGATGCCCACAGGAGCCAGCGTGCGGAAGAACCCGGCGGAAGCGTAGCCGCCCTCATAGTTCTTGGCAAGGATGGGGGCAAAGAACTGCATGGCACCCATGCCCAGCAGGCTGCCCACCGTGTTGAAGATGGTGAACAGGGGGCGCTGCTTGGGGTCATTGGTTAGCACGGTCTGGCCGGAGCGGGTGCAGCTGGTCTGGAAGGTGTAGCCGATGACCCACACGGCATACAGGGCAACGAACGCAGCGTAGCGCAGCCCCATGGCACTGGCAGGGATGAGCGGGGTGAGGCAGTACAGCACCAGAATGCTTGCTGCCATGATGAGGTTGCCGATGACCATGAAGGGCCGGAACTTGCCGAACCTGCCGTTGGTGCGGTCCATGAGGGCACCAATGATGGGGTCGGTGACGGCATCGAACAGGCGCATGCCGGTGACCATCACCGAAGCAAACAGCATGCTCAGGGCCAGCACCTTGCTGCCGAAGGTCGCGATGTAGGAAAGCACCAGCACATAGTACACGTTGGTCGCGCCATTGTTCAGCGGAAACAGCACCAGCTGGTAGGTTTTGGCGCGGTTCACACTCGACGCCGTTGTTTTTTGTTCGCCCATTGCGGTCTCTCCTTTTGTCTTTGATAAAAAGCGGCAGCCCGCCCCGCCTTCGGGGCAGGCTGCCGTAACATGGGGTCAGGGATCGTGCAGACCGGAATTACTTCTGGTCAACAGCAGGAGCGGTGTCTGCCAGCTCCTTCTTGCGCTTGAGGGCCTTGCTCAGCTGCCATGCGCACAGCACGGTCAGCACAGCCAGCACGGCGATCAGAGCGTAGATCGCAGTCTGCCACCAGGGCAGCACGGTCTTCAGGGTATCGCTTGCAGACCAGCCGTTCATGGCGTTGGAGTTGACCACGGTGTACAGGATGTGATGCATTGCATTGCGCATCTGGGTCACGATGTAGGCATCGTTCTCGTAGTTGGCAGCCTTGGTGGTGTGGATCTTGGGCATCGGGCTGTCCCAGATGTCAGAACCGGCGATCAGGCCGTCCACCAGATCCATGTACTGGCTGGAGCCGGAGAAGTCGGTGATGCACATGCCGCGCATGCCCAGCTCCTCGCGCAGGAAGCCGTTCAGCAGGTTGGCGTTGGCACCGCACCAGGTTGCGCCCCAGCGGTTGAAGCCGGTCATCACGCACCATGCGCCGCCATCCGTGATGGCCTTATCGGCCACTTCCAGATAGATCTCGCGGGCGGTCTGCTCGTTCAGCCAGGTGTTGACACCACGGCGGCTGGTCTCGGAGTCGTTCAGGGCAATGTGCTTCAGGTAGACATACACGCCCTTGGACTGGATGCCCTGCACCTCGGCAGCGCAGATGGTGCCGGCTACAAAGGGATCCTCGGCGTAGTACTCGAAGTTACGGCCGGAGTAGGCGGTGCGGTGCATGTTGATGCCGGGGCCGTACAGACCGGAGTAACCCATGGCAAGGCAGTCCTCACCGATGCACTTGCCCACTTCGTTGATCAGGTCCACATTGAAGGTGGCAGCCATGACATCCTCGGAGGTGTAGCACATGGCGGATGCACCGCCGGTCAGGGCAGCGGTCAGGCCCTGCGGGCCGTTCTCGTCCTTGGTAGCGGTTTTGCCGATGGAAGCAGCCGCTGCAGTGTTGTGGAAGCCCAGAGTGATGGTGTTGACCATCTCATCGAAGGTCAGCTGATCCAGCAGGGTCTCCCACTGGGGATCGTCGAAGTCCTTGCCAATCATGGAAGCGAGGGTCAGGCCGTTCTTGGCATCCAGAGTGGGCATCTCGACGCTGTCGGCCTCGGTGCCGTCGTACTGGGTAAAGGCCAGATCTGCAGCCAGCGTTTCGTTGGCGGTCAGAGCTGCAGGCTGGGTGGGAACCGTGCCGGTCCAGTCAGCGCGGCTCATCCAGGTCACGCTGCCGGGAGCATCGCTGCTCTTGTTGGGGTCGGACTCATCAAACAGGTTGGTGATGGCAGTGCCGTTGGCGCTGGCTGCATAGGTGGTGGTATCCAGTGCTTCGTTGGTCCACTTCCAGACCAGAGAAGCATCGCCGTCCTCGGTCATGCGGCCATTGGTGCCGGCCACGGTGTAGCCTTTGGCAGCAAGGATGTTGTTGACAGCATTGTGAGAATCGGTAGCAGCGGTGAAGTAGTAGTCACCGGCATCCAGAATATAGGTCTTGGCGTTGTTTGCGTCGTAGGTGCGCAGCTCGCTCTTCTTCACGGTGATGGTCACATCCTCGGAAGCGCCGGGAGCCAGCACATCGGTCTTGGCAAAGCCGCACAGCTCTGCAGCGGCCTTCTCGATGCCGTTTGCCTTGTCGTAGTCGGTGTAGGGAGACTGGAAGTAGACCTGCACGGTCTCCTTGCCGGAGTAGGTCTTGCCGGTGTTGGTGACCTTCAGGGTGACGGTGAAGGCATCGTCAGACTCGGTCACATTGAAGTTGCTGTAAGCGAAGGTGGTGTAGCTGTCGCCGTAGCCGAAGGGATAGGCAACGGTGGTGGCCCAGTCATAGTCGCCTGCCTTGGCAGTGCCCATGACCACATCCTCGTAACGGGTCTCGAAGTAGCGGTAGCCCAGATAGATGCCTTCCTGATAGACGCTGTACATGCCCTGTACGTCTGCACCCTCGGTCAGCAGGTCATACTCTGCTGCGTTGGGGTAGGCCTGGGTGTAGAAGTTGTACATGGCGGGGTTTGCCAGATTGTCGTACAGGTAGGTGTCCACCAGAGAGCCGGAGGGGGTCACAGTGCCGGCAAGCAGCTGGCCCACACCGTTGATGCCGGTCTGGCCCACATCGCCGATCCACATGGCGGCATCGATGCCGTAGTCCTCCCCGCAGATGGCAGGGTTGAGGAAGTCCATTTCCAGTGCGTTGGAGCTGTTGATCAGGACGACGATGGACTTGAAGGTGCCGTTGTCCTTCAGTGCCTTCAGGTTCTTCAGCAGCTCGATCTCTTCTGCGGACAGTTCCAGATAGTTGCCGCTGCCCTCGGAACCGGAGATCCAGCTGTCGTTGGTGCCGTTGGTGCCGCTGGGCAGGTCTGCGCCCTCACCGCCGGAGCGGGAGAACACCACGATGGCAGCATCGCCGTACTCGGCAAAGCTGCTCTCGGCGCTGGACAGTGCGCTCCACGGAGCTTCATTGACAGCGTACTGGGTGTTTGCTTCCAGCGTATCCGAGATGGAGGCCGGGGTAATGCGGCTGTAGTTCTTCATCATGCTGTCGGACTTGTACAGATCCCACAGCGTCTGGTTGACCTGAATGCCCTGAGCTTCCAGCGCTTCCTTCAGGTTGGGAGCCTTGCTGGTATCCACGGAACCGGAGCCGGTGCCGCCGTACATCAGATCCACAGAGCCATGGCCGAACAGACTGACCTTGGCGCTGCCTGCCAGCGGCAGGGCAGCGTTGTCGTTCTTCAGCAGGGCAGCGCCCTCGGCCTCAACGGTGGCGCACAGCTCTGCTTCGTAAGCCTCGCGCTCTTCGTCGGAAGCAAAGCCCGCTTTGAAGTATTCGGTATCTTCCGTAGTGTTGCCCTTGATGATCTTATAGGTCGATGCATTCAGAGCAACGTTCAGGGTGGTGGCGTACTGATTTGCGATCATGTTGCCCACGATGGCGGCGATGGTCAGAATCGCCGTCAGCGCAGTGAGCACCGACCACAAACGTACTTTGGGTTTCTTGGGATTCATTGGTTCTCCTCCTTTTCATTTATAACAACCGCCAGACAGCGGGATGTCCTTGGTTATACCCAGTTTGCACTGGTGGAATTGGATTTCTTCAGCTTGTAGCTGGGGTTCGGCTCTGCCACACTGCGGAAGGATGCGGTGTCGATGCAGTCGCCTGCAACGGCCTTCAGCTCCACCTTGCCATGCAGCGGCACGCGGAACTTGAAGATATGCTCGCCGGTCTGCTCTGCCAGTTTTTTGCCGTCCGCATACAGGGCAACGGTGCGCTGGTTGGAGTAGACCTTGACCTCGATCTCCTTTTCGGTGCGGTCGGTGAACCGCTTGGAGCAGATGTGGACGAAGTTTTCCTCACTCCACCATGCTTTATAGAGGTAGAAACTGTCCTTTTTGGTCTTGCGGTCAAAGGTGACAAGACCCTTGTGGTTCATGCCCAGCTCGCCGCCCTGATCCCGGGCATCGGCTGCAAAATCGAACATGTTCCACACATGGGTCGCCCACAGCCACGGGTGGCGGTCAAAGCACTTCAGCATATACTCGTGGTACTTGGCCTGATATTCCTCGGTGTGGTCGCCCCGGCGGGGGTGGGCACTGTGGAGGTTGGGCATGCCCTCGGCACCGTACTCGGAAAAGCCCAGCGGACGGTTGGGGTACACCAGATGGAAAAAGTCCATCCACAGGTCATTCAGGAACAGGCCCGGCACATACCAGCCCAGATACAGGTTCCAGCTGACCAGATCGGTGATGTGTGCCACCGGGTTGAAGGGGCCGCACACAGCGTAGCAGGCCAGCGTGGTCAGGCGGGTGGGGTCCAGCTTGTGGCACAGCTCGTTGAGCACCCGGTGATTGTCCAGCATATCGGCCTTATCCTTGGTGGAAATGGTGATCTCGTTGGACACACCCCAGCAGACGATGGAGGGGTGGTTGTAGTTCTGGAGGATGAGCTCCTTCATCTGGCTGATGGTATTTTCCCGGCCATTGGGCAGATGCTCGGAAATGTAGGGAATCTCTGCCCAGACTACCATGCCGTACTGGTCGCACAGGTCGTAGAAATACTGGTCGTGCTGGTAGTGCGCCAGCCGGACGGTGTTTGCACCCAGCTCTCGGATCAGCGCCATGTCCTCATCATGCATCTCCCGGGTGATGGCGTTGCCCAGACCCTTGCGGTCCTGATGGCGGGACACACCGTGAAGGGGATAGGGCCTGCCGTTGAGGAAAAAGCCCTTCTTTGGGTCTACAGAGAAGCTGCGCAGGCCCACCTTGGTGGTCACTTCATCCACCGGCTTGCCGTCCTGCAGCAAGCGGACGACACAGGTGTACAGGTATGGGTCCTTCACGCCGTTCCACAGGTGGGGAGCATCCAGATGGAGGAAAGTATTTTCGCCCTCGCCCTTTGCAGCGGTGCGGCCCTCGGCATCCAGCAGCTCCACCGTCACGGTGCCGCTGCCTTCCACCAGCGTTTCCACCCGGATGTCGGCGCAGCCCTCTTTCAGGGCGGGGGTGATCTTCACGCCGGTATCGCCAAAGTGTCTCAGCGCAATGTGGTTTTTGTTCACCACCAGCAGGCTCACATCCCGGTAGATGCCGCCGTAGAAGGTGAAGTCCGCTTTCTGGGGGTAAACGCGGTCGTTGGCGCTGTTGTCCACCCGCACCGTGAGCTGGTTCTCTGCCTGCAGCAGCTCCGTGACCTCTGCCCGGAAGGTGGAGTAGCCGCCGTCATGGGTGCAGAGCTGCTGACCGTTCAGCAGCACGGCGGCGCTGGCGTTGACACCCTCGAACTGCAGCCACACCTGCTGCTGTGCCGGGTCGTACACCGGTGCTGCAAAGCGGGTGCAGTAGGTGCAGCAGCCCCGCCAGTAATCGTTGCCGCCGTCCTGACCGTCCCTGGCGTTCCATGTATGGGGCAGCTCTACGGCAGTGGTAACGCCGTTCGGGCCGGTGAACTGCCAGTCCTTCATGAGCTTTGCAATACTACGCATCCGATTCCTCCTGTTTTTGCTGTGGTACAGTGATTTTTTTCGTTTTTTGCTCTTTGTCATTATTTTATCAGAGTGGCCGATTTTCGCAAGATGCGTGCGAAAATCGGTCGTTTTGCGTGCGCATTCGGTTTTGGACTGCCAAATGTGAACTGATATATTTGTAAGTTTTTCACAAGCAGATGTATCCAACAAACCGCAAAAAGAAAACCGCCGCAGTCCTTCCGTTTCCGGAACTTCTGCGGCGGCTGCCGGTTTCTTAACTTATTTTTGCAGCGGAAAGATGATCTTTTCCGCAAAAAACTCGCCCTGCTCTTCCAAGGTCAAAGTGCCTTTGTACTTCTGTACGATGCGACGGATCACTTTCAGCTCGTATTGTGCAGAGCGGTTTGCCTGCTGTTCCGGCGGGCGCAGCGGGCTGATGATGTTCACCACCACAAAACCCTGCCGCACACAGACCAGCAGATCGATGACCCTGCACTCCGGCCGGGAGAGCTGCACGGCGCTTTCCACGGCGTGATCCAGCGCATTGGCAAACAATGCGTACAGATCCCCCGCTTCAAAAAAGCCCAGACAGCTGCCGTTTGCCACGGCATTCAGCTGGATGCCCCGGGACTCGCACAGCAGGCTCTTCTCGGTCAGCACCACATCCAGCACCTCATTGCCGGTGTTGCGGTTCGCGTCATACAGGCGGGCCGCGCGTTCGGCCTCATCAATGCGCTCCTGTGGTACCGCTTCGGGCGACAGCTTGCGAAGATTGGCGATCTGTACCTTCAGCTCATGGCAGCGCTTGTTAATGATCTGCACGTTCTGCCTGGCCACCTGATATTGCTGGCGCTGACGCTCGTACAGCAGGTTCAGTTCACTCATCTCTTTTTCTAGGGCAGACTTCTTGAACAGCTCGCTCTGGAAATACAGCAGGGTGATAAAATAGAACTGCCCGATCAGAATGGTAACGGCAAGGCTCGGCGGAGTATGTTCGGCGCGGGAATTGTCCAGCACGGCTGCCTGCACCATGAACAGGATGCCAATGAAGAACGCACTGAACAGCTGCCGGGGCCCGATGTGGTATTCTCCTTTATAAGGAAGCTGCCGTGCCAGCAGGATGTACACCGCCGCAAAGAATCCCGCCCCGGACAGCAGCTGTACCAGAACCGCCCAAGGGGAAGCCATGTTCAGCGGGTGTCCATACCGGGTAAACTGCAGCTCCAGAAAGCACCAGCTCTCGTAGGCGCACTGCGCGATGAGCAGGCTCCATACTGCGCAGTACAGGGCACCTTTTTTATTGATATCCGTACACAGATAGATCATCCCGCCCAGCAGCGCAAAAAAGGAAACATAAAGTACCAGCAGCAGGAGCTGCTGCTGCCACAGTGTTGTGGACTGTGCCAGCGGGTCCAGCAGCTGCGCCAACAAAAGCAGCGGGAGCAGCATCCCGCAGGCGCGCGCCCAGAAATGGGAGCGATGCCGCAAAGGCAGGCAAAAAACCAGCGCCGCGCCCCAGCGCAGCAGCGCCCGGAGCAGGCTGTTCAGCAGGGATGTGGTCACAGCACACCTCCCATGTAGGACGCTACTGCGGTAAGAAAGGCCGTACGCTGCCGTCGGCTGATCTCCAGCCGGTCGTTTCTCACAAGGGCAAAGTCGTTTTCAATGCCCTTGACGTAGGCCAGATTGACCAGATAACATTGGTTGCAGCGGACAAAATGATACTCGGCAAGCTGCTTTTCGGCACTTTGCAGGCTGGCGCGTGCCGCGAACTCGCCTTTGGAGGTGTGATAGTACAGCATCCGGCTGTGGGTCTCCAGATAATAGATATCAGCAGTATCCAGCAGCTGGATGCCGCCGCCCGCCTCTGCGCCGCTGCACCCGCTGGATGGCGCGGGAAAGCTTGGTGCAGAACTGATAATAGTTCACCGGCTTCAGCACATAATCCAGTGCATCTACCTCGTAGCCCCGGATGGCATACTGTGCCATGTTGGTCACAAAGACCAGCACCACATCCGCATCCACGGCCCGGATGGCTTCGGCCGCTCCAAAACCGTCCAGCCGTGGCATCTCCACGTCCATAAAAATAATGTCGAATCCCGGCGTATAGTGCTCTGCGATCTCGGCACCGTCTGTGATGAGACTGATCTCCACCTGCAGGCCCTGCTCCTGCGCATATTGCCGGACGAACCGGTTCAGGCTTTCCCGTGTTTCTTCCTGATCCTCTACGATCGCAATTTTGAACATCCTGCACCCACCTTCTCTCTGCGTCTGATCGCCGTATGGCTCTTTTTATTGAAACACACTTTTCTATGAAATGCAATGGAAAACCTTGCGGGGAAAACAGATGCGGTTCCCATCCTGTACCGCCCCCCACAAATAAAAAATCCCCAGACAGCCGTCTGAGGACTTTTGCGGCAGTGCACTGCCAAGGGCAGGCGAACCTGGATTTATTCCAGATACTGCGGCAGATTCCACGTACCTCGCAGCACACGGTGGATTTCCACGCTCTTGCTTTCATCGTTGACGCGATAGAACACCAGACGGGACATCTCCTATCAGGAATATTGCATCACAAAATGACTACGGGCGCAAGGCTGATGATTCTTGTTGGGGCGTGCGGAGCCCCAAACCCTGCTGGAAACGAGTACGGCAAACTGGAAGTTATAGTGCTATCTTTTTCCATTTTCTAATCTTAGTTCTAAATGTTCCGAACGGAGCAACCGTGTTAACATGTATAAACTTGTATACTTCCCAGACCGCTGTTTTGGTTGCTTCATCGGCCCACTTTCTCATATGTGGCTCGAATAACTCTTCGTCGCTTAATGAGTCAATCATTTCATAAATCGAATTAATATTCTCTCTCAGCATATCTTTCAACTCCTGCAACGACAGATAAGCATATGTATCTGTAAACCATTGATATAATTCGCCAAGCTGATTCCACTTGAAATCATCCGAAGGAGTCTTGACATGAAGACCATTTCTTTCGTCTGATTCCCATTTAAGAACAAGAGTTGTCCAGCCAACCTGGTAAGCAAGATTTTCTGCTGGAGTTCTGTCAACTTCCTCAACTCTCTTATCTTTTAATGATTCCGGAATAATATCAAATTCTGAAATGTACTTTGCAAAACTTTTATTTATCTCGTTCTTAAGTTCATCTTTATTCTCGTATGTTCTCACTAGTCTATCTCCTCAAATTCCGAGTTGTTGGTTACAAATGCAGTGCATCCAGTACTTCATTTACGATGTCCAGCGATACCTGCCCCGGTGCACTTGCCTGTCCGGGATTGGCAAAGGTCATGGCGGAGCCAAGGGCTTCGCCGGAAAGGCGGCTCACCGCGCCCAGAGCTCCCATGCTCATGGTAATGATGGGAGTCTCCGGATGCCGGTCGGCCATTTCAGCGGTGGCAGCCAGAAGCTCCAGCACATCGGCACGGCTCTGGGGCATCACAGCCAGCTTGGGCAGATTAGCCCCGGCCTGCTGCATGGCAACCATGCGGCTCACCAGTTCGGCGCGCGGCGGCGTTTTATGGAAGTCGTGGCTGGAACACACCACTGCAGCCCCGGCGGTGTGGGCATCTTCGATCAGCGCGGGAAGCTCTGCGCCTGCAGTGAAAAATTCAATGTCGATCAGATCGGCGCAGTCGGTGGCAAGAACGGTGCGGATAAAATGAAGATACTCTTCGTGGGCCAGAGCGGCCTTGCCGCCTTCGGCTTTTGTGCGGAAGGTGAAAAGCAGCAGCTTATCCTTCAAGGCAACACGGAGCTTCGCGGCGCAGTGCACGATAGTCGGAAGGTCTTTTGCGCCTTCAAAGCGATCGATACGCCATTCCACACAATCGGCGCGCAATGTGGAAAACTCGGCAGCTTTTTCAAGAATGGCGGTTTCCGTGGGCTCTACAATAGGAATAATAACTTTGGGGCGGCCCTCGCCGATGCAGCAGCCGCGGATATTGACACAGGACATGGCGCTTCTCCTTTATGCAATAAGTATAGCTACCTTATACAGGATACGGGGATGACTCCATAATACGTTCTGTGCACAGTCTTGTCAAGAAAAAAGGAGCGTCTTGTAACGGGTGAAAAACAGGGGGGATTCTTTGCTCTGCAAAGAAATTGGAAAAAAGTTGTCAAAAAATGTTGACAAGGAGGCGTGGGTGTGGTATTATACTTGAGCGCCAAGCGCTGAGGCAAAAGAATGACTTCCGAAGCCTCAGCAGGAAGCCCTTGAAAAGAACCAATAGACGCTGAAAAGTTCCAGTTTGTTCTGAGAAACTTCTTGGGTGTCCAAGTTCAGAAAGTTCAAAAGCTTCTAAAAAATAAGGCTTGACAAAAAACCACTTCGGTGGTAAAATAAACAGGTCGTCAGCCGCAAGGCTGAGGCGCACAGGACCTTGAAAATTGAACAATATCGAAAAACTTGTAAGGAACCTTTATGTGTTTGGAAAAACACTTAAAACAATTCCAAAAGTAATTCACACAGGACGCAAGCGATTGCGTGCTGAGCGAACAAGATTTAACACTTTT
>ERZ773224.1289-NODE-1289-length-31584-cov-3.566177_pt1 | contig 31584 bp, 46 predicted proteins | sample MGYA00580526_ERZ773224 | MGnify/ENA primary metagenome ERZ773224 (study PRJEB29015, sample SAMEA2737743) | human gut metagenome | biome: human gut; feature: human-associated habitat; material: faeces | place: China | collected 2012 ... | reverse complement strand
GTTTGGATGAAGCTACTGGTGAAAAAGAGTACACTATGCTATGGAAACAAAAATAGAAATCGGAATTGCGTCAAGCAAACTTCGATTTAATACCTGTAATGTCAACATCTTCCCTCCTCATTGTGATATAATCCTCTTATCCTAATAGAAAAGAGGTGAAACTATGGATAAGTACATCTCTGAATTTGCAGTTGCTAAAATCTGCGGATATGATGGTTCTTTCGATGATTTCAAAAAACTGTACGACCAATACTGTAATGAAATAGAACGCTCTGTCCCTCAGGAAAAACCGCAATCTGCAAAAGTCGAAGCTATTACAAATCCTTTCCGAAATAACTCTCGGTAGTAAACTGCTTCGCAATAGGAGATATGGCATTGAGAACCTTGATTGACAGCTTAATATCTGTCTCACCGGCTTTCTTAATGCCATTTTTGATATCCCGATAATCTTCTAAGATATCAATAGCAACGTGCTGTGCCATTTCTCCAACGCTCACAAATCGGTCATCCTCTTTCAGAGCAATAATGCTGTTCCCTGCATCGTCTGAAATTTTATACCTCTGCTTTTCCATATTTTCCTCCTTTCTACGCCGTCAGATATGCCAGCCGACCAACGACCGACAGCCTGTCCTTGACGTTCCTGTAAATTTCCTTGTACGGTAACTCCTGCTGTATGCCGTCCTGCACCATATTCAAAATGATGTTTTCCACAAACGACAGGTTCATAAGTTGCTGTGTTGTTGCTATTTCTCTGTCTGTCACGCCTGCTGTTTTGTTTGCCAGTTTGGAATAAGTTACATACAGCATATCAGCGTGTTCACTGCCTTGTTGCTTTGCGTACTCGACTAACTGCTTGAGTACGTCCGTTTCGGCTTTTCGTGACAGCTTGCCGACCGACCGGCTTTCAATCCACGACTGGGACTGACGCTCACGGATGATTTTCTCCATCTGATTAAAAGCGTTGATGTACTGCCATTTCCAGTCGTTCGCTTTCTTGCCAGTGAACCCCATAACAAGGAACGAAAACCCATCCCTGTTCATAAGGTACATTTTGTTGGTTTTTCCCGACTTATCCTTATAGGAAACCTCCCGAAATGACTGAGCCCAATTTTGAGCCGAGCTATTTTTCTTAATTTCTTCAATAGACCTTATGACGTTTTTGTGTTTCTTTCCGAAATGAGAAGCAACATCCAAGCTGCTGCAAACCGCTTCTTCCTTTTCTAAGTAAACCAGTTCGTCCAAACTAAGCCTCCTTTGCTTCCTTATGCTTCTTCTCTTTCTGCTCTGCCATATTCTCTACTTTTCCGAGAATGTATCCCTTGTCAAAATCCGACATTTTAGGAATGGCGTCTTTGAGCTTCTCGACAATGTTCTTTTCCTTTTCACTCATAGGCTTTTACCTCCCCTCTTTGTTGATTCTAAAACAAGTATATGTCATTCTAAAACATTTGTCAATAAGTTTTTGTTGATTTTTTCAACAATGTATGGTATTCTATTATCAGAAAGGAGGGAATAGTCTTGAATGAGCGTATTAAACAAATAAGAAACACGTTCGATCTTACTCAACAGGAATTTGCGGATAAGATAAAAGTAAAAAGGAATACCGTAGCCACATATGAAATGGGAAGAAGTATTCCAAGTGACTCCGCAATAGCATTGATATGTAGAGTTTTTGGTGTTAGCGAGGATTGGCTTAGAACAGGAAGAGGAGAAATGCTTTCTAAAAACACCAAAGACGAACAGATTTCAGAAATGTTAGGAGAAATTCAAAGAGGAGAAGAAGACAGTTTCAAACGCAGACTTGTTTCCGCACTATCTAAATTAAGCGATTCAGAATGGGATGTTTTAGAAAAACTGATTGATTCTATCGCTGAAAAGTAACAAAGAGCCACGGTAGGCAAAACCGTGGCTCTTTTTCATCCTATAAGTTTTTTTAGATAAGCGTATATGGCTTTTAGCCAGTAAAGGCTCTGACAATTATTCACCATTTCAATAATTTCCTGTTTCAATTCATCCTTTTCCATAAAATACCTCCATAGCCAATCTCCCCGTGACGATTTACCCCATTATAGAACGTATGTTCGGTATTGTCAATACTTCATAATCGGAGTAAAATTTTTATGTGCTTAAAATTTAGGGACGGCAGAAACGCCAATGACTACCGCCCCTATGCCAAAACTTGAAGCCCCCTCTTTGTAGGGGGTAAAACCATTATAGCACGCTTAATAGGAGGAGAAAGTATGATAAGGGATGAAAAATTGAAACAAATTTCGACAAAGTTGATTCGGTCTGACAAAGTGGACGATATCGCCACGCTACGACAAAATGTAGAAATGTACGTTCAGGACCCCGATATCACGATACGGGATATTTCGGAACAGTCTGGCGTACCGATACCAACGATAAACAATCTGCTTTACAAAGACAAGCAGGGAATACGGCTGTCTACCGCTATAGCACTGGCAAGAGCATTACAGGTCAGCATTGATGAATTGGTCGGCTGTCAGACTATGACAAAGGAAATGCGGGAAAGCGTAGAAATCTGCCGAGGGTTGCCAGAAAACGCACTTCTGTTAGTTCGGTACTTTATACGCCATCAGCAAATGCTATACTCAAAAGTAAGTAACAAATCTAATTATATCTCTGTATTCGTTCCAAAGTATGAAAATGGAATCCTAGCAACTACCAACGTATCTGAAATGGTCAATTTAGAGAATTTTCCGTCAAATGTGAAATCCAAGGCTTACACAGGAATTAAAATTCCTAACGACAGTTATATGCCCTACTATATGGAAAACGAGATTGTACTGGTTGCCTGCGACCGTGAAGCTGTCAAAGGCGAGCATTGCATTATTACCAGTGGTGGAGGTATCTACATTGTCAAGAAAGAAATCAGCGTCCGGAACGGTAGGAAAGAGAAGCATTACATATCTCTTTATGGTGATTCTGACATTATCCCCGAAAGCAAAATTGACGATAGGATAGGATATGTAGTCGGTTTTATCGACAGAAACGGAAAATGGGGCGTTCGGTGATTGAATTTTGACAATAAAAAAAGAGGGGGCATATGCCCCCTTGATTTAATTTAAAAACGTAAATCAACATAAGCTGATGACATATTATCATCAGTAAATGAGTAATTATCATTTATATCTATAGTTAAAGAAATACCTTCATCATCTGAGCCGGAATAATAGGAAAGATTACAAGTACCGATAATTTTTCCGTTGAGATCTCCCTGTGTGCAAAAAACAGTCTTATATATATATGGCAACAAATCATCCTTTTTATATCCATATTGTTTGTATGGCAATTTAATGTAAATCTCATCTTTTTTAGAAAAACTAGCTGGAAGGCTAAGGCTTATATACCCCCTTGAAAGTCCAAATTTCCCATTGGCTCCAAATAAAAACAATGACGATATAATATTTATATCGCTATAAGAACCGCTTCTAATCAACTGCGCTTTCGAAAGTGATATTTCTTTTTCAAAGTACATATCGCCCATCAAATCACTAACTGTTTCTCCTATTTCATTACCATCTATCGTTTTGGTAATAGGTGTCGCAAGTTCATAGTAAAGATATTGACCTTGCATTGCTGACTTAAATGCAGAAGCATCTGTGTAAGATGTATCTTTAATATTAAAAGATGTTCCTTTAATAAACAACCCTTTGGTCGATCGTCTTAGATCATCCATACTCGTACAAGTTGTGTAACCTATACTATAATTTTTATTGTTGTCTGCAATACCGTATTTAGATGAATCAAAGTTAGGAATATAAAAACCATCAGATGAACTATATGAATACTTGTAACTCCCTAAATCAGCTCGTCCAACTTTCTGTATAAACTGATTACCATTTACTTCATTCTGTATAGGACATTCTCTGGGGACAGACCATCCCAACATTTTAATATCCATCATTTCTGCCTTGTTTGCTTTGTTTCCAATTTCTGTATCAATTTCGGACAATTTAGAATCAAGCGTTTTGTTTTCTGCTACAACAACACCTGTGGCGTGAGCAATCGGGTAAAATTTTTCGCCAAGTTTATCTTTTAACCATTTTAATTTCATACAAAATACCCCCTATTTCAAATAAATTTGACCAATTTCACCTGCTTTAATCTCTATTGGATTTTCCAACACTTTTCTTGCTACCATAAAAACATTTGTGTTTGATAATTTTAAGTTAGCCGGAAATCCATTTTTACCAGATGTAATTGCTAAAAATGAACCAATTTCTTTTACTGTTGCATCTGAATCTGTCCAGTTTTTAACATTCAACGTAAAATAATCATCGGATGTATTTATTGTTGACGAAATAGGGTATACTCCAGAAAGAGGAGATTTTAAAGTGTAATCAGTTTCGGATTCTGCGATATTGCTTGATCCGAAATAAATCAAATGGCTTGATATCCCGGAATACAATGTGGCTTTTCCGCTTGTGACAATATAATCATAATTAGATGGAAGATTAGAGCTATAGCTAGTTTGCAGAAAAACCATATCAACAGAAAATGGGAACATTAAAGCGATCAATGAATCTTTGTTTTCTCCTGTGACTACACCGAACTTATGCAAAGTATTTCTGTAATTAGCGGATGAAAACAAGAAATTAGTAGGTCGTTCCAAGTCTGAATTATTTCCAAGCCATTCCGAATATGTCAATGTTGTTCCATCAGCAAGTGGAATATCCCCCTTAAAATTCGTTACTGTTCCTCCTTGCAGAAAATGGTTAATTAAATCTTTTGCTAATTTTGTATGCATATTTATACCTCCGTTAATATTGTTCCTGTGTATATTTCAGAAATATTTACTGATAAATCATTTTGTACCGTTTCAAATTTTAATACGTCTTGTTGCACATCGTAAAAGTTTATTCCATCGCCAACGGAAATACTTTTAATTTCTTTTGGCATATCCGATAATGTCATTTTACTTGTTTTCCCTGTTTTTGACCTTATCGCATCTGCTACACTTTGCAAATCACTCATAATGCTCAAAAAAATCACCTCTTTAAAATTGTGTTGTGGAGATAGAACCGACTATTTCCGACAAATTTGACACTTCTTTTTTTAGCTGCGTTATATCTTCTGCCATACTGGGGTTATCCGGAGCTCCAGCCTCACCGAATCCTGTTGCATCTTCAAAATGTGCTACGTCAGATAGGTCTGCTTCGATTTTTTCCTTTTCTGTCCTTGCTTGTTCGGCATAGTGCTTTGCGTTATCGGTATCTTCGCCATCTCTGATACCGCTACCACCAATAGCATAGCTTTGAGCCAATTTAGCGTCAGCGGCGGCGTCTGTAGCAGAAGAAGCGGCACTTGCGGCACTACTGCTTGCGGCATTTACATTTGACGTGATTTTAGCAAGAAAATCAGTTGCCAAATATTCATCGGTAATACTGCCTTTTACAAGGTCTGCTGTCATTTTCTTTGTGCCATCTTCTCCGGTAGTTTCCGTAAAAGTAATTCTTGCTCCGTTGCTGAATGTATAAGCGCTCGGAATAGCCTTACTGATATCTGCCGTCCATTTAGTACCGTCTGCTGTCTCCATTGTAATAACTCCGGCACTATCCATAGAAAAAGAAACTGGTATTTTTTCGATGTTAAAATCAACGCTAAAGCTTGTTCCGTCAAAAAACTTAAAAGTCAAAATTCCTGTATCTGGATCCCATGTTGGCGTTTCCGAAAGAAGCTTATTCGCCGACGATTTATCAAGCTTTTTAACATCGCTTTCCGTATGAGCAATATCGAGATTTTCGCATAAATCACTAATGGCTTTATCCATTTTATTGAGATTGCTTTCGTTAAGCGGCGTCTTTAGGCTTGTTGACTTATTTTCCCAGTTTATGCGAGTATATTCTACTTTTTCATAAGTTGAAGATTCTACACCGGGAATTGCTCCACCGATCGTTTCATATAATTCCAAAAGTTTCAAAGCAGCTTCCGAAGCTTTGTTTATTTCAGAATTATATACAGGTATTTCTGCGTTTTCAACCGGAGCATAATCTCCATCTGTAGTAACAGCCGAATTTGATCCGTAATGAAATATCTTTCCTTTATACTCTATTTCCCCGTTCGTTCCGTAATCTGTTCCGCTTGTATCCCTTAGATAATCGTCAGTCGAAACAACCGCATAATCCGCAACATCTGAAACCACGATAGGAAGCGGTATGTTTCCAGATCCCATATAAATCATTCCGATACCCCAAAATTTCTCCGTGTGTTCCGATGGATTTCGTATTCTAAGATAAAAATCTTTTCCAAACCGTGTATACAATTTCGTTGCTTTGTAATTGTAATCTCCAATTTTAACATTTTGTGGTTCTTTAATTAAATAATTCGCCATAATTCCTCACTTTCTATACGTTTGCCCAATAACTGTAATTAACTCTGTAAGTCACGCCTTGGTCGATTGCCGAATGCGATATTACAATCTGCGGTGTTCCGGAAGCCCCTCCAGGAGAAATTGAAACCGCATCAACAGTAAATGCACACGCATCAAAATCACCGTTTATAGCGTTGACAGGCATATGTGCATTTATGTCCGGTACTTCTATATATGTATATACAGTAATTCCGCCGTCATTAGTAAAAACTTGGCTTCCGGACATATATCGCATACCATTGATAATAAGACCTGTGCATGATACAGCGCTTGGTATGGAAAGCTTCTCGCCATCGCTCCCATCAATTTTTACATTTTGAATCTTAATCGGTGCGCTCGATTTTATTACCGGCTGTTTATGCAGTTCACCGTCATATTCTTCATCAAGCGTTATATTTGCCGCTATCGTCTCCTCTTCCACTGTTCCCATCCGAGTAGTATATGACGTTTTCTCTAATTCAATCCTGTCGTTTAACAAATGTGTCTTGTTGCTATTTTTAAATTGTTGCTTCGTTGTGCCCCCTGCACCATTTTCAACATCGAGTGTTACCGTCGTGTAAGCTTCGGATGTCACGCCATTTTCTGTATTCATTTCCGTTGAATTGTAATCACAGGATGGCTTTTCGTCCAAATACTCTTCATAATCTACCCAGTGTGCGCCGTCCCCGTAAGAAAATCGGTAAACCGTATCGCTATCTAAATCATAATATAATTCTCCTACTTGCGGCATTTCAATTTCTACTGTGCCATCCGGAATTGTAACATCATCCTTCGGTTTTCCGTGATCGAAATATTTTACGTCTAATTCTTTTCCGTCTTTAATTACTTTCGGTTTATAATTTGATAATTTAATCAAACTTTCTGCACTTTTATTACTTTCTAAGTGTATCTGTCCGCCGACAAGCTCAAGTAATTCTTCTGCTGTCAAATTGATATTATCAGCTGTAACCTTAAAGTAATTCTTGCCGTCATCAGCGTTGGTTCCAAGTTCTACTTCTACCATCCGACCACTTTTATCAACTTTAAGGACAATCGTATTAGAGGTTTGCTCAAAATGGCTACTTTCTCTCTTATCTAAATCTGTCACGTCAACCGATAAACCATCAATGCTTTTCTTTATCTCAAGGCTCTTACCCATAAGCTGAACCAATTCATCACGACTTGTGGTTTCGTTCGCCCTAACTTTGTTCCCTTTGGCAGAAAACGTGTCCCTAAGTCCTTGAATACCTTTTAGAGTCCTTGAAAAAACAGGACATATTACACTTTCTCTTTCTTTTACCAAAGAATACCAATCTCCCGGGTCCATATACGGCAATCCCTCAAGAGTGGTATCGTTTGGCCGGTAAACAATGACATTCAGTGCATTTTTTATATTTTTTCCAATTTTCTTTAATTCCTCTTGCGATTTCCCAAAAAATAAAATATTTGAAGAAATTACATAAGGGTTGCTTTCGTCATCATCAGAAGCCACGCCGATATCATCAGACGATGATTTAATTGTCACACATGTAATCGGCATCGTTTCATATTCTTCAAATTTTGTCGTAATATATTGAGCGTATGCCGGATCCGTTCCGATATATTGAGCGTTACCGCCGGATACCGGATGCAAATCTTCTGCCGGGTACAAATCCTCTGCCGGATATAGCCCCTCTGCTTCTCCTATCTTTATCTCATCAAATTTCCCATAACGGTTCATATATCCAAAAGCCCCATTAGCTTCGCATATATTTTTTAAAATCATCGTTCCAGTTAAATTTCCTTGACCGGGATCTACAGTTTTCCCAACAATCACATCATCATTTGTATAAGACCCTCCGGCGTATGCAATTCCTAGCCTTGATAAAATTTCAGATCTTAGGTTTTTAATGCTGATTGTAAAATCACCTATAAAAATCGAATTATATATCTTTCCTATATCTACAGAAGCGTCGTATAATGCGTCATATGCGATTATTTTCTTATAGTCCTTATCATCTACACACTTTGCGCTATCGACACGATATACACCCATAGGGATTGTTAAAACAGTTTTCCATTCTGAATCTTCCACATCCATATAGCACTTAAATTCCAAGCCGGTTACGTCCTTGTCCATTACTTCTGATACTTCAAATTCAATACTAGAAGCGATGCAACCGCCCAAAGACAACTCTTCATCGCCACAGATAGATTGAGTGATTGTAACACTTTCTTGATGGATAATTTCGTTATCAATCGTCAAGTTGATATCATCAAAAACCATCCGGTATCCCTTGTAATATCCGGACGAATAAAACATAGCTTTTTGTTCGTCTGTCAGATTAAGCATACGGCACCTCCTTAATACTCAATAAATTCCCACGAAATAGGCATATATGTTGGAACTCCCTCATATGTACCTCCATACTGAAATTGAACGTCCGGAACATAAAAGAATCCATGGTCATAATCGTTAGTCCATTCGTTGAAATACCGTATCCTTATTTTCTTTTCCGGCAATCCTGCGCAATCTTTTTGCTTCATACCGGTAGTAAGTATGTTCATGAAAGAACGCATAGTGGTGTTTTTCATGTAAATTGTCGAAAATGCGATTCCGTCACGCATATGTTTCAGCACATTTCTTTTAAGGTGACCGTTTGCATTTACATAGCTGTCCAGGTCCTGCGCCCTGCCGGGTGTAATATTAAGATTGTTTGCAGCAATGTATTTATCAATCTTTGTATACTGATAATCACCGCCGGAATACCCGGTTGCTATCGAAACAAGACCTTTTGCTTTCTCAAATCCTGCCATTTTCTACCTCCAATTATTAAAGGTTAGCAGCTATATTTAGCAGCTATATTTAGCAGCTATTTATAGCCGGAAATAAAAAAGAGCGGTGTTATCCGCTCTTTGTAAAAAAACATTTTATTATTTATCAATCACGCCCCATATGATAAGCGTAGCTAATATTTGTTTCATAATATGCATAATACATCTTTTCGTATGTATCCCTGTCATAAGGAATACTAGATTTTTGAGTGTCACTAGAACCAGATTTTATATCTCCTAAACTGCTTTTCGATACAGAAACCGGATTCCCATTATCGTCATAATATACAGTTACTACTTCACAATAATAACAATCTTTATTGGATCCATTTGTAACTGTAATCATCAAATAATCACCGTAATCGTCTTTCACATAATTTGTCGTTAAGGAAAGATCTTCTATCAAGGAACTGTGATAAAAATACTTCATTCCCTCTGTATATTCATACTCTATTTTATATGTAGAATATGTTTGACTTGGAAGTGAAAATTCTAAATATCCAACATATCCTCCCTCTAAATATCCTATTCTGTCAGAGTCATAATCAACAGCTATTCCGCTTTCATTATAAAAGGTACATTTCGCTGATACAGAAGTCGGAACACCGTACTCACTTTCTAACTTTGCGTAAAGATATCCGTTTGCAATAAATGTCTCCCTTGCTATATTTTCTTTTGCTTTTCGAGAATCAAACTTATCGCTTTTAGAAACAGAAGTTGTTTTTTTCTTTTTCAACTTCACTGTAACCTTGCATTTTGCGGTTCTTCCGGAATTATTCACAATTAAATATGCAGTTCCTTTTTTCATTCCTTTAATTTTTACGGAATTTTTTGACATTTTAACAATTCTTATTCTTCCGTTAGAAACACTCCAGGATGCAAAAGGGCTTTTGTTACCCTTTAGTTTTACAGTTTTTGTACTTCCCACATTTAAAGTCACTTTCTTCTGCATAGACATTGCGTTTACACTTTTATCTTTGATAAAAAATGCAAAAATAAAAGAAAACGCCAAAATAAATACCACTTTTCTTTTTCTTGAAATCATATTTCTCCCTCCTGTTTTTAAAATTTACCCTATTATACACTACAAACGGCAGATTGTCTACGCATAAAGCGGTCTGCCGTTTGTTTTCTTAAATTTTTCGTTTGCATCGGTCGTGATTCTGACAATGTCACCGTCAGATACGCCCTCGACGTAAAGAGCCTGACCTTTTCCGGAACTATTCATCTTATTGATTGCAACGACCATTTTTGTAAGCACTGGGTTTAATGCATTGAAAACACCGTCTGACACAGAAGAAACGATTTGATCGTTATTCATTACGGCAGTATGCCGGTTAATTGTCCCGACAAGCTCCGGACCCGCTTCTCTCGCCATGAACACTTGCCCCATATTAGGAGCTCCTCCTCTTGCATATCCTTTAATACTCTTCCATTTTCCGCCGGAGAAGATGCCTCCATCAGCTTTTTTGCTTATGTTATTAAGCACATTAAGCGTGCTTTCGTCAATCTGCAAAGCCTTTCCATTCTTTTGCTTGAGCTTCACTTCAAGCTCAACCGTCTTTTTAATCGTATTTGCCTTTCCTTTATCGGTAAGCAATGGATTCTTCGACATTTCTCGTAGCTTTTCGATATCGCCAATCATTTTCAGATTGGCCTTAATCGTACGATTTTTCAGCTGGAAATATTTCTTATATCCATCCACGAAGTCCGGTGCTTTTTCAGCTTTTAGCTTTGTTGTAACTGTTCGTGTCTTTTTCAGACTTTCGTCAGCTTTATTGACTGCCGAAGTGTCAACTTTATATTTTACGTCGAAACTGTGACCTGCGCCGCCCTCCGTTTCGTTCTTTCCTGTTACATCCCCCCACCAGTCCTTGATTCCTTGCGCCCATTCTTTAGGATCGTATGTGAATAAGTCTTTAAACTTGAAATCATACTTATACTGCTTCATATCATCAGAAACAAGCTTATCACCTATCCACTTTCCTAAATGGAATCCGGCAAACGTAGCCCCCAACGCTGCTACTACTCCACCAAGAACGCTTGCAGCTGTAGCAGCCGCTCCACTTGACATGAAAGTTCCGATTGCGGCCGGCACTTTTGATAGCGCTCCTCCTACCGATTTAGCGATTGCCGTTCCTATTCCTGCCTTTGTTGCTTCCTCTACTCCAAGGGATAAGGCAATTTTTGCCATCACTTTTGATGCCAGTTTTTTAAACACCCATTTTCCAAGCCCTGTAAATTTAAGGATTCCAAAAATTCCAATAATTGATGTTTCGATCGGTGCCGTCTCCATAGAGCCTTTAATAGCTTTTGCTATAGCTTTTGCCAGTGCTTTTGCCAATTTCAAAAGGTCAAATGCGATTTTACCAAATTTAATTCCGGAAATAAAACTTCCGATTGCCTGACCTACTTTTTCCCATTTTACCTTTTTGAGAGCTGTCGTAATCGCTGTGGCAAATCCGCTTATGGTTTTACTGATTGAATTCCCAAGCTTTTTCCATCCATCATTTCCCATTCCTGTAAAGAAACCGTTGATACCATCAGCAATTTTTGTCCCAAGATTAGTCCAAGTATCTTCATTGGATACCAAATCATAAAACGCATTTACCAAACCATTTGCCAGTTTACCGACACGCCACATAATTCCTTTCGCGTCAATTCCAGCAATCAAGTCGGCTATCTTTTGCGCAACATCTTTCCAATCAATTCCCGTTACCGCTGCAATCATGGCATCCAAAATTCCATTTACCCATTCATTAAAGGTGTCAGCTGTAAGACCAGGATCCCAATTTTTAAAAAATGAATTGATTCCCGCTGCCAAATTTTCTCCAAAAGATTTCCAGTCAAAATTTTTGGCAAATTCCAGCAAAGCATACATCGCTGTATTTATCGCATTCGCAATGGTTTTTCCCAAATTCTTAAAAAGTCTTTTTCCGCTATCCCCAGTAAAAAGACCATTCAGAAATGAAGCAAGACCAGCCCCAAATCCTTTTGCCTTTTCGTATACTTCATTCCACGGTATACTTTCCATTGCTTTTGATAAGGCATCGGAAATCTTCTTTCCAAGCTTTTCGAGTGTATCAATATCACTTTCAAATTTCTTGAAAATACTGTCTTTCTGCTTCCATTTTCCTCCGCTTCCAGAGCCAATGTTAGACAGATCCCCAACGCTAGTGCCTTTGCCATTTCCTGTACCGTCATTATCTTTTCCTTTTGAGGATGTAAGGTTATTCAGACGGTCAAAACCCTGCAACTGCTTATTAAACTCTTTCTGTGCCTTTGTAGCCTTTTTTGTAGCATCGGCTGTATCGTTCGCTCCGTCAGCGGCATCTGCAAATTCATCAGAATACGTTTGGGTAGAGCCGCCTCCCTCTTCGTATTCCCATCCGAAAATCTTTCCAAGTGCGTCTCTGGCTGATTTTGCAAACTTATCCAGCTGAATCAAAGTGCTGTTCATAGCCTTTACAAACGGCTTAAATGCGTTAATCGCAATTTGACCAATCGTAGAACCTAACTGCTGAAAATTTTGCTGAAGCATACGGGTTTGATTCGCCCAGGTATTAGATGTCCTGGCAAAATCTCCCTGTGCGGCACCGGTTTGTGAAATCACATACTGATAGCGGAGCATTGTCTTTTCCGCTTGTGACATAGATTTCATTTTGGCATCTATACCCTGCTTATGCGCCCACTCTTCAAGCGTCGCTTGCGTAAGGTCAATTCCGTATTTTCTTAGCGGCTGTGTTGTTCCGGTAAACACGGACTGCATAGACTTGGCTACCTTTTCTTGGTCTTCATTGTAAAAAGATGCCATATCCGCAGACAGCTTTGTCAACTCTACAGACATTCCAGACATTTTCTTTTGCGAAAATCCGACCGCTGTCCCCATTGCTTGGAAACGTCCGGCGATCTGCTTTGCTGTCAATTCAGACATACCGTAGTCTTGAATGGATGTTTTTGCTAAATCTTCAATTTTGCTTTTATACTTTCCGAAACCAACGTCAACGACGTTCTGAACCTCTGTCAAATTAGAGGAATAGTCCATTGCTGATTTTAGACCGTTGAAAGCTCCCTTTGCCGCATTTACCCCGATAACAAGCTTTGTTAGTTTAGATGCAATGCCACCAAATCCACTGCTTAATTTTCTTTGAGAAGCAAATCCGCTTTTTATTCTGGAAAAGAAAGAGCCGATAGACGCACTGGAAGCTTTTATGTTTTTCCCGATATTAGAAAAAGCCGCAATCATACGTTTTTGGAAAGAACCGGCATCTTTTCCAGTATCATTCAGCGTTTTTTTATAAGTCTTAAGCTCTGATTCCGCTTTTACAAGCTCTTGATATGATTTATCAAATCCCTCGTTTCCGAAACCGATACCGGCAGATTGCATCTTTTTAAGGTTCGCCCTTAATTTGCTTACTTTTGCATCTAAACTGTCTGTTTCTTTAATATCAGAAGTAATTCCCGCTGATTTCTGATTAAGTGCCGCTTTGTATCTCTTTGCCTCGTCTGTGACTTTCTGCAACGCAATGTACGCACTATCCCATTCAGACGTTCCCATTCCGAGTCCGCTTTTTTCTACGCTTGCTAAATCAGCCTTTGCGTCAGAAATAGCCTTGTCATATCTGCTTACACCACCTTCTGCCTTACGGACAGCCGCAAGTGCCTCCATGAGTGATTGCTGTGATTTCTCTACAGAGTAACGTGCCGCCTCTGGGATACTCTCAATCGACTTTTTGACGGTTTCTACCGCCTTTGTCGCATTTTCTGTATTGATAGTCGGAGTAGTTGTTTCCTTTGGTGAATAGTCGGTGCGGATGATTTTAAACTTATCCCCAAGACCGCCATTTGCAGACGTTACGCTTTTGATTTTAGCAGAAAGAACGTCCATTTTATTAAGTGTATCCGCGATATCGTACTGCAAGCTGACAAAAGCATTCTTCCCAGTGCTTGCCGTTCCTGTTGCAATTGCCTTTTGCTCTTTTTCTGACAGCTTATCCAGTTTCGTAGACAGCTTGTCATACTCTTTCTGTAATTCAGAAGTAGAACCGCTGAAATTAGTATCTTTTCCGATATCAGCAAACTTTTTCTGCAACTCACTGATAGCATCCATGCCAGTTTTGACATCGACATTGACTTTTGTTTTTCTCTTTCCGAGATTTTTTACAGACTTATCAATTCCGTCAATAGCGGCTTTGGCGTCTTTCAGACCGCCATTTTTAGCAATGCCATTGATATTTTTAGCAAAATTACCCAGTGCGGATGTATCAACGCCTCCAATAGCAGAAGATACCGCACCAAGCTTTTTTATAAGGCTATCAAGTGCGGCATTTGCCTTTTTCGCACTCGCTTCAATTTCTAATTCTAAGCTTTCCTCTGTAGCCATTACCGCACCCCGCTTCCTTTACTGTGCCTTGTTGTAATTCAAAATCGCCTGCACAATGGCTTTGGCAATATCATCCTTATGTTTTAAATACAACGATGCATCGTCCGGATCAGAAACAAAACATACTTCAATCAAAATAGCCGGCTTATTTGTATGATTTAAGAAATACAAATTGGTATCAATCTTAACTCCCCGATTAGTAAATCCAATTTTTGATATATGATTACAAATCCTTTTTCCAAGATTTCCACGAACACCGTCTTTGTTGCGAACAACAACTTCTGTTCCCATAGTCACAGAATCTTTTTTACTTCTGTGTGTAAAACAGTTAAAATGAATAGAGATATCAATATCTCTTTTCTTCGAGTTACAATTTGCACAAATTTTACGAAGTACATCCGTTTGGTTTTTTCCATTATTAACCGTACAGTTGTAAGCCTTAATCCCGTTCTTTTTCAGAAGCTTTACCACCTTTTTGGTAATAACTCTATCTTCCTTGCTTTCGTCGATGTAATCACTGGCACCGCAAGCAATCTTACCCTGCGGATTATGACCGCCGTGTACCGTTACCGCTGTAATCTTTGCCATATTTATCCCTCCATTCAAAAAAAGACGGCGGGGCTTTTACACCTCGCCGTTACTTTCCATTAGTTTTTTGCTCTGAATTTCAAGCCTATGATTTGCACGTCTTGTAAGTGCATCCAGCCTTCTCATTTCTGCTTCCGCCTTATCATTTTTAACATTTTCAGAATCTTTATCTGCTTCAATGTTTGAATAAAAAGGCTTCTCCGGATATTTCACCTCGTCTCCATTAAATGCACTTCCGATTGAAAACTGTGTGTAAAAACCAATAAGCCAAGCGAAATACTCTTTATCATCGTTTTCGCTTTTCAATCTGTCGTTATATGCTGTAATTCTTCGATTTATCGCCGCAGGAGTCATATGAAAAAATTCATACTCTGTCAACCCGATTTTCAATGCTGCCGGTAACAAATCTTCAATTACTTGCTCTCGGAAACTTTTGGCTGCTTCTTCTTGTGATCCTGTGGTTTCTTCGTCTCTTTCTCCTCGGTCATTGGAGACATCATCTCTTCCAGACCGATCAGTTTGAAAAAACCATCTTCACCCATCTGATCTAACAGCATTTCCATAACAGACCAGAAATTTCCGTTGTTTTCCTTGATATAACTTTTCAAAAGGATTTTGGCCGTTTTCTTATCCGGCACCTCTCCGTCTCCCTCTTCCGTCCCGTGATGTTCCATAAGACCTGCATAGAACATAGAAAGAGCCACTTGAGGAATGTCTGAAATCCCTTTGAATTTTGCCTTAATGCTATCAGCGTTATCGCCATCTTCATTAACTGCCGTCATAAGATTTATTACTTTCTCTGTACACTCACCATACAATGAAGCTTCTACAGAAAATTCGATCTTATAATCTTTTCCAGAAATATTCAAAACCTTATACATTTTACCTATCCTTTCCCTCCCTTTTTATAAGGGAAAGGGGCAGTCCGAAAACCGCCCCTTATAAACTAATTATTGAGTTCTGTATCATCTACGGCTGTTTCGTCATAGCCAGTCACAGCCTTTTTACTACTCGTTTCAGACTGGCTATTTATTCCCCCGAATGTTCGGTAGGAGTCACAGCTGCATCCTCTCCTTTAAGCTCGTCCGTGATACAATTCATCTGCATTGTAAGAAGTCCGTTCTGCTCTTTTGCAGTCTTTGGGATTCTAGCAGGAGGGGATGCGACGATAAACTCTGCATTTGTAAGCCCCTCCGTGATTTCTTGGAACCAAACTCTTTTACCAGCCGCTTTAGCCGTCTGTGCTTCACTGATCAGATCAGTCCATTCCTTGACCGTTTGGTCTGTCTTATTTACAGTTACAACGTAATTTTCCGTTACGGTATCTCTACCGGCGATATTTCTTGTCTGCTTATCTTCCAAGGCAGAAGCGTCAATCGCTTCCGGTTCAACCGTTACTTCATCAATAGAGTTAATTCGGTGAAGTAACGTAAATGCAGTTGGCTTTTGACCTGCAACTGTTTCAATTCCATAAGACAGAGTGGTGCCGTTGGTACTAACGCCAGCCACATAAGATGTATTATCTGCCATTATTTACCTCTCTTTCTACCGCTAATTATTGCGGTCAGCGAACATTTCAAAAAATGCCCGGTACATAGTTACAAAATAGTGTCGTTAGCTCCATATAAGCGTCTAAAACGCATCGTGGAAGTATATATGCCGTCAGACTTTCCGTAAGTCGGCATACCGACAGCGTCAAATCTCAATTCCTTGAACACATTTGCCACGGTTGCCGTTACCAATCGAACGTCTGAACCGCTTGTATTTGAAGAAATATCGACTTGTATAGTTTCCAAAACCGCATTGACTGTTTGCCCGTCAAGCGTTTGCCCCTGTTCTAATCCGGGCAGTTCGTGAATGTAAACAGTCGGAAAAATAGGTTTCTGATTCGTTTCTCCCTCATCTGTGATATACACATCTGGGAATTTCTTTTGCAAAATAGGCTCTGCTCTGGATTTCACAACATAAAAAATCGTGTTTCCAAGTTCAAACGCCCAACTGTTATCCACCATCAGCTAAACACCTCCTTGAAAATCTTTTCATATTGCGAAATAATCTCCATACTTGCCTTGTAAATAGGCATTGTTGCTTTAATACCTCTCGAATAATGCCACTTATTATCCTCTCCGAGATAGTACCACCCATCCTCAAATGCATGTATTTGCCCCGGATATGTTCCGACACCATATCCCATATCATTTGATTTTGGGTTAGGCTCTGGATTGTAATGGATGCCTGCACCAAATTCCACCGCTAAAACCGTGTAGAACGGATCTCTGTCTTTTACCTCATGTACTTTACCCGTAGCAATTAAAACGGCTTTACAGCCCATTTTTGACGGTTCTCTGTCTATGCTAAGAATAATTTGATTACCAATAGGGCTTTCATTGATTGCTTGTATCGCTACTCGCTCTCCGATTTTCTCTAACCGATCAACATACTCTTCGCATTTTTTATTGATATCAGATTTGTATTTCTCAATCTGCCTTATCGCTTCTTGAATAGATTTTTGCGACAACCCAATTTTTACCTTCATAAAAACCGCCTACTTTGTTGTTTTCTGCAAAAGAAAAAGGTCTACTGTCAATCCCTCGTCAGCCACACCTTTGACGATGTAGTCAGCGGTCAAGATATCAACACGACCCTCTTTCGTATGTCCCACGTCAGATTTTTTCCAAATATAATCACCGGACTTAATTGGCAAATAACCCTTGTCTGTCGTGATCTGACAATAAGATGTGCTATCATCAATACCAAACTCTTTGACAAGAACCTCTGAAAGTTTATTGCTAATATTTGCCATGAACGATACCGGCTCCGAAAATCCATCCACCTTTTTCGTGTAATAGATTTTCTCACCGTCCGACGTTTCGTAAAACTTTGGATTTCCGTCCTCGTCTTTTTCATAGACCGTGACAGTTTGTCCTTGACGCGAATACTTCATATCCTGCTTATTGATGTCAAGCATTTCTTTTTACCTGCTTATAAATCTGATTTACGCCTGTACTTGATAATCCAGACACAATTCCTACTGCGATTGCATTAAGAATGTCTTTCGCTGGAAAATTTGGAATTACATACATTCCAACAATACCTAAGATACCGCCTGCAACGCCCACGATAACAGGAATGTAACTATCCTTTACCTTTGGAATTTGCTTCGCAGCGTAGCCAATTAAGTAAGTAATCACTACAATAGCGACTACTGTTGATACCTGTGTAAAGTCCATCAGTTTTTACCTCCTTTGCCTAAATGGATTTCCTCAATCTCATTTTTCATTTTTGTTATCATGCCATTTCCTCCAAGTGCGTGGTATGCGTCATACATCTCGCAAAAATTCTGATACGCGTATGAGGGAATTTCTCCAAGTTTGGTGTATTTTGCATGGTATTCAATCAGCTGGACACGTAAAAGAAGCATTGTTCCCTTACTGTTCGCATCCCTGCTTTTCTTTTGTTGTTTAAGAAGCCAAACTATATACCCAAGCACTATTGGAAGTGTCACAAGATAAGTTTGAATCAAAATACTTTTCATTTGAATCTCCTTTATTGGCGCAAGAATTTATTCTGCTACAATCCAGTCCTCTGCAAGCATATCCGCCTGTGATGCAAGCCATCCCATTTGAACCCCGGATGTCCCAACAAAAGCGATTGCATTATTACCAATGGCATCATGCTCACAATTCACAAGTTCACCATCTGCTGATACATAGGAAATACCTGTTGCAAGCTGAATGTACTGTTTCTTGCCATTCCAACCCTTGCGGGCAACCTTCTGTCCGGCTTTCATTCTGCGGATTGCTTCACCGAATGTAAATGTCTGGATATCCAAATCCTTTACATCAGCTTCGCCTGCAATCTCCCAATCATCACGAAGAATAAAGTTGAGAGTATAATCAACATTCTCTGCCTCGCGAATATCAAGGATTTTTCCATCTTTACAGTGCATCTTAATGGAATTATCTTCCCATTTCCAATATCCCGCCCATTCTGGGCATTTGATCATAGCGCCCTGTTTGAGTGCTTCATATGCTTTTTGAAAATACATTGTCTTTTCCTCCAAAATAAAAAAATGGCACGCCGCCCACCACCCTTAAAGCGTGCCGCCTGCTACCATTTTGTTTAACTAAACAAAATCGCAACGCACAATCTTCTATAGGACTTTAGCAAACGGAAAAACTCCTGCCAGTAATTCTTTTCTGTCCTTCCAATTACGACTAATGCCGTTTTCGGAATAAGAAGACATATATGATTCGCCGGCTTGCGAATAATCATACACAGCAAGGTTGACAATGACTGATTGATATTTCTTCAAATCTTCGTCTATTCGCTCATTTGTATAACTATCCGGATAATTTCTTAATGTCCTTATTTCTTCCGTTGCCTGCTCTATAAGCTGTTCGATAAGAGGGTTTTTCTCCTTTTTGTCAAAAACAACAACGTCAGAAGTGGTATCATCGCCGTTATCAACCGTATCAATATGAAATTGTTCTAATCGGATTTTCACCTGCTCTAACGTGCTGTATTTCGTCATATGGATGCCTCCTACAAACCAAGCTTATCAACCAAAAGTTTTTTAAGGTCTGCCCCTGTGTAGGTGTCAGCCTCTTCAATATCAAGTTCTTTTGCCAATTTCTTTAAATCAGCCGTACTCATACGGGAAATTTCGGTTTTGGTATATTCCGGCGGATTCATATAATTAGAAAAAGCAGAAGTGTTTTTATCCTCTGCTTTTCCCTTGATTTCCTCTCCCGGTCTATACCACACGCCGTTAATTTTTACGGAATGTGTTGCAACCATTACTCACCCTCCTTGACTTTCATAACAACTACGCTGTCCATTCCCTCGAATGTAGGAAGTCCAATCATAGAAACTACGCAATGAGTGTTGATAGGATGATTTGTAGCATATGTGTAAACAGCGATACCGGTCTCTACGATGGAAAGATTTCCGTCTGTAAGACTTCCACTTCTCTCCTCTGGAGTTCTGCCGAATACATATTCCCCAAGGAATACTCCGCCGGACTGTGCTGACACAATGCCGGTAGGTACAAAGCTCTTTGTCTTTCCGTCTGCCGGATCAATGTACAGCTTGTCGTAAATCTCAATCTCGATACCGTACCCACGAAGATACTCTGTTACCTGTCCCGTCTGCAATCTGATTCCACCATTGTAAGCGGTAATTCCAAGCACCTGCTTCTTTGTATCCTCTGCCTTGAGAACCATTTCCCAAGTCTCTGTATTCATCGTAAAGCGTGTGAGGGAATATCCAGTTTTCTTTGCAAACTCACGTCTGGTTTGAATGAGATCATCAAGAGGAGTTGCCGTTGCCGACTTATCCCATGCACTTGTATCCTTAAACTCAACAAAGTGGTCTGTTTTATGCTCTGCTCCGTTATCTGCCGTGTAGTCAATTGTGTATTTCTTATCTTTAAGAACAACATCAATCTTCGGAATACCGTCTTTCGGTGCAAGCAACTGCCAAATCTGTCTCTCCGGAACCACTCTAGCTCCCTCGATAAGGTTCATCGGCTTTTTGCTGATCTCACGAAGCACGCTATTGGCAAGGCTTGAATTTTCGGCACTTTGATAATTTGCGTACTCCTGCTCCTCTTTTTCTGTTACCATGTAACTTTCACGGTAAAAAGGCATCTCATTCTGAATATCAGAGAAACCTCCAACATCTCTTAACTCTGCCTGTGCGTCAAAGTTAGATGCTTTCAGAGAAACCGGGAGTCCGCTCTTTCCTTTGATAAACCTAAGATCGAGACTGTCCTGCTTCCTTGCTCCAAACTTTAAACGTCCGAGATAAGGCTCCGTTCCTAATGTTTTCTTGTAATTATCCCACATTACGCCGAGACTTCTCGCTGTAAATGCTTCTGCTAATGGTAATGCCATAGTTTTTTACCTCCTTAATCCATTACACCTGTGCAATCTTTGGTGCGCCGTAAAATGTAACCCTTGGTGTTGCTTTTCTTGCTGCGTCAGCAATTGCTGGATCAAGATTTTTTACCTTTTCCCAGTCGATTGTTCCTTGATAAACATAGGTACCAGGTGCATCACCCTGTGTAACATCTACATCCTCAAGCAGATATCCAAGGCAACCGTCATCATTTGTTGGGTAAGGTGTTCCTGCAGGAACAATCTTTCTTCTGTTTGAATCTGCAACAACTCCCAACTGCGCTACTACGCAAGCCGCTCCCTCATAAGGGAAAAACTTCAAAATCCCTTTACTTTGTGTAAAATCCCTTGTAATAGGCTTTCCCATTGTCTTTTACCTCCTTAAATCACATAATGGTTTTGATCTTCTACGTTAGTCTCAACGCCAAAAGTAATGTTTTCGGCGTTTTCAACGTCAGCTGTTTTTTCTTTGTTTTTATCACCACCGGCACTTCCACCGCCCGGGTTTGTAGAACCGTTTGCGATTTCCTGCTCTTTTGCCTGTGCAGCAGCAATTTCTTTCTCGGACATAATCTTTCCAAGAGCAGCCGTGTCGAAATTTCCATCATCACCAACAACTTCTTTTGCCTGTTCTGCTGTAATGTGGAAATCTGTCATAGCTTTTTCACGAAGATCTCTAATTGCATTATTTTTTTGTAACTCTGCAATCTGCTGATTAGCTGTCTCCAATGCTTTGTTAGCTTTATCAAGCTCGGTTAGGTTTCCGGCTTCAAAATCATCAATCTTTTTTTGAAGCTCATCCGCTTTTTCCGCTTTTTCCTTGTACTGAGCTGTTTTTGCCTTTTCTTTTTGGATAGAGCTACCGTAATCTGCCATAATCTTGTCAGCGTCTTCTTCGCTAACTCCCATAGCAATAAGTTCTTCTCTCTTCATAATTACCTCCGATATGTCATACGATTTTTTATACGGTGCAACGACACCGATTGACATTGTTGATTTTTACGCTCACAACTTTGCGAATTTTTATAAAATAAAAACGGCTACTTATTATTCAGCAACCGTTTCTTTTATCTCTTTGTCCAATGGATTGTCTTTATTTAATTGATCTGCTATTTCCTTTGCTTTTCTTTCCTGTTCTTCCAAATCATCAATCGTTTGATATTTCGCTTTTAAGTACGGATCGGAAAGAATAAATGTCTTTTCTGCATCCCCCCAAAGGCCAACCGTTTTAATAGCCACAAGCGGATGAATACCGCATTGTAAAAGCACCGTAAGCGTTTGTGCTTTTGTGTACATATTGTCCTGCGGGCTGTGATTTATCTGCACATCAAAATCCCTTGAAGTAATGCCAAGATCATGATCTTTTATTCTGATAATGTTCAGAATAATTTTCGCCAGCTTCTTTTCTGCTGACTTTACCAATGGGTCTTTCAGCTTTGCCCTTGTCTTTGAAAAATCCCAACCATTTCTAAGTTGAACCGCTCCCTGCGTATCTCCGCCGGAATTATTATTGTTTTTATTTGGGATTGCTAAAATTGATAAAGCGTTATCCCAAAGATCATCTTTCGCAACCTGACATTCCGTTTGGTTAAGCTCCTGCGTCATCACATCAACATCTGATTTATTGTCTTTGTTGATTGACTTGACAACCAAGGCTCGATTCATTTTCATTTTTTCAAATTCTTCTGAATCAATTTCACAATTTACGAATTTTATCCAACTTTGAACGAATTGCTCAATACCATCCATTCTATTCGATTGCATTGTATTGATAGAATCTAAAATATCAATAACAAGTTCGATATCAGATATTCTTTCATGGTTGTTTGGAAACTCTACAATCGGAATGCCACCAAAGCCGTGTAATTTCCAATCATAAACTTTTCCGTCTGCAATTTTGCATTCGTGTGTCTTTGTATAGCAAAGCTTATACCACTCGCCATCTTCATTTTTTAATTCTTGGACAGCAACCAACGCCTCTTCTGTATGTCTGCTATAAATAACAAACGTATTCATCGGAGATGGAGCAACGATACGAAACGGTATGTCACCATCAGAAAATTGTGCCGCTTTAAACGATGTCCCTACGGCAGATTGCCATTCTCCGGCTTTGATATCTTTTTCCTGTTTGTCGGCATCCGTTGTATAATCGTTGTATTCATCAACAGCCTTGTTAATGTTTTCATCATTTTTCCGGCTTACCATCTGCACCGGCTCACCGTAAGTTTGCCCTACTTTAAATTGCACAATTTCATATGCGTGATTTTCTTCTACCTTATTTGTGATATCTTCATTCGATACTTTAGTTCTGTAAAGTACCGGCTGATCTCCTTTGTAATAATTCCAAAGGTACTCAATAGCTGTTTTGTTGTAGTTAAAAATTCCAATGCAATTTCCGATAACATTAGAAATATTATTCTCTGTTATCGTTTCTACGTCCGTATATGCAATTTTCCGTCCGTATCTACCTTTCGCAATATTACGAAATGGCATTTTGTTTCTCAACATACAATTACACCTCTAAAAAAATGTCATACCGCTCGAAGTTTCCCTCACAGGTAACTTTTTAATCTCTCTTTTTCCTGTTTCCGGATAATAAATAACACGCTTTACGCATTTATTGCACCGGCAAACAATATTCATCGTCCCTCTACCGTCATAAGCTCCAACTTTACGACCGCAATTAGGACAATATATCGTTTTTTTTACATACTCCATAAAATACCTCTTTTTAAAACAAAAAAGGACACCTAAACGGTGTCCCCTCTACATCACAGGGGTAAAGATATGAGCTTTAACTCTTTCTTCACGATAAATATTATCATAAAAGCTATATGACATTCTATGACAAGTTTTACAAATATTCTTCTCCGTACTTTTTTTCAAATTGTTGCAACGCTTTTCCGTGTAATCTAACAATCTGTCTCCACGAATATTCCATTTCGGTTGCAATTTTTTCAAAAGTCTTTTTTTCTATGTACCGGGAAAATAAAATTTGATAAACGCTTTCTTCCTCCATTGTATCTATCTGTGCAATAATCCTTTCTCTTTTGACTAAATATTCGTCAATCATTTTATCGAGATTGTTCTCCAGTTCATCTATTTTTGCGATTGCTGTTCCTATTTTGTCAAAATTAGGAGAAGTCTGCACCTTTTCATCGTTTCCAATAGCTGATATGCTTACAGAAAGCTCTCTTAATTGAGATATTTCAGACAGCTTATTGTTTATCATTTTGTTTAATCTGCTTACTTGCGATAAATAATCTTTAGTTTTCATCTCAATACCTCCTAAATGGATTTTTCATTGCTTCAGCCTTTGCTGTATTATTGGGATTCTCAATAAACATTTCAAGCTGTGTAAGTCCATCCGCTGCATCATCATGGTCATTACCGCCAATGCTAACAAACATTGTTAATTCATCCATAGCGGATTGATATTCTTCATTTCTTCTATATCTAACAATTCCTAAATCTGCATCTTTTTTCATTTGTTCTTGTGTGATTTTATGGCTATCAAGAAATATAAATTTTCTTTTTATATCTCCAGAATATGCAATAATTTTTGATAACTTTTCAATTTTATTTGGTGCCTTTCTGCTTGTGCAGGAACATTTATAATCTTGCTCTTGTAATTTTTCATCAACATACTGGCAATATAAATCTCCTCCGACATTGCCCTCGAATCTTGTCTGTCTTATTTGATTACCTATAATTCTACCTACAACAAGTGGTATTGTTACTTCTTTCGGTCCTTTATTAAACACCCAGTCATAAATGTATACATCTCCATTATCATATTCTGCACCAATAGGCATTGACAAGCTGTCTCCCCCGCCCCACGCAATATCCGTAACTCCGATTCTTCTAAAGTCTCCATCCGGAAGTATTCCATTAAAATATCTTAATTCATCAGTCGGGAACAACAACCCCTCACGAACAAAAGGTCTTTGCATAAACTTAGCTTCCCACTCAGCTTTATCAAGTTTTTCTCTCATATCCCTGTAATAATCTGTTGAAAAACCATTTATTTCATAGCTAAAGTTACTTTCGTCATTTTCGTTAAGTGCCGGTATTCGTCTGAATCTGTATTTCGGATCTTTTTCATATTGCTTTCTCATTCGCTCCAATGGGTCAAGCACGTTCCACAATGTACCTACCATCAATTCTCTTGCACCATCATTTTTTCGGTCAACCATCTTGTTTAGATATTCTTGATATGTATTTTCCATTCGTGTAGGGGACAACGAATGCTCTCTATCTCTTACTAAATCATCCACATACAAATATCCGTCTTTTGATACATCGACTGCGCCTATCCAGGTGCCATCAATACCACGGCAAGTAACTGTCGCAAATCTATCTGGATTTCCAAGTGTTATTGTAAATTCATCAGCACTTTTATCCGTTACAAGTGGTTTATTTTCGTATTCTGGATTCCAAAAATAGAATAATTCAGAAAATGTATACTCTTCCGTAGTAAATAAATTCATAAGCTCCTTGTAAAATCCTTTTGCAAGTATTCCAGAGTGACCTCCCATAGCCGAATGGCTATTTGGTCGTCGTAAGGATACCCAGGCAAGAAAAAATATACAAATTGTAGACTTTCCAACTCTCGATGGCATTGATAGTCCGTAAAATTTAATTATTCTTTTTTCAAGGTCTTCAAGGTCTTTAACTACAACATTAAGCGTTTTTCGTCGTGGAAAGTAAAATCTTTTAGTCCAATTTCTTTTTCGTTCCATATAAAGCATAAAACTTTCAAAATTGTAATAGCTTTCCAGCTTTAATACATCGTAAAATTGATTAAGCAAAGGTAATTCACTTCCGCTATCCTGCACAACTTTTTCCACTTCCCATATGTCTTTTCCGTTAAACTGTTTAGGATCTGTACAATATTTATTTATAAGCTCTTTGGTCCTATCAGTGCATTTTAGCATTAAATCAGTTTTCTTTTCGTCCTTAGCAAGCTGGCAAACATCACAGTATGTATTTATTATGTTTTCATCAATTCCATTTCTGGTAATATACTTTTCGCAATCAGAAATCAGATTTTCTAATTCAGACATAAAGAAAAGCACCTCGCTTTCACAGCAAAGGTGCTTATAGACCTCTGCCTATAATTTTTCTAGGGTAGCGACTAACTCTATTTGTTAGCCGGTAATATATTTATTCGCAGTCTGAAAGTCTGTCTTTTATAAACTGCTCCAACACACTAAAGCCTTTTGGCTTTTCAATTCCTTTTCTTGCAAGTTCTGCAACTATTGTTTCCATTTCTTCCTTTACTCCTTGATAGGCAATTTTCATTCCGAATTTCATTTCGTCCATTTGATTTCCTTTCTGCTGATATCAGCAATTTATTTTTACAACGGTTTCCCTACCACACATCGAAAACGGGTTTTCCGTCAGTCACACCATAACGCCTCTGCAACTCTACCAAATCTACTTTAATTTTCCTGTATGACAATGCCACCAAGAATATCTAAATCTTGAGTTTTTATATTCTATTCCACATTTATCTTTCAAATATTTAACCATTTTTGGATAATAAAGCCAAGATTTTATAAAATCAATCATTATTTTCATTTTTTATTCCTCCACCAGCTTTCTACATTTCTGATATATCTTTTATTTCTCCATCTGGAAGTTTAACTTTAACTTCTTTCGCAATTACTCTTATTGTAATTTCCTTTGCCGTGTCTTTTGAGTAGATATCTGATATGTTATCGATACTTACTAATCCCTTTACCATTTCACAATCAAGTGATAATGTGATAATTCCATTACTTGAACATGCAAGCAATGCTTCTTTAATCATCTTCCACCAACTTTCTACCGCACATAGGGCAGTAATTTATAAAAAACGATCCTCTTGTTGCTCTGCTTGATCGTATTTTTACGCATGGCTTACCATTTCTTGGGTGCAAAACAATATTTCCCGTTTTTAAATCGGATTTATACGACCAATGTTGAATGTCTATATGTTCATTTCTTATGTCGCGTTCGCAAAATTCACACATATTACACCTCAATCAAATATTCTTTGAATAGTTTTCAATATCTTTAGGTATATCAACAGTTCTAAGGCATTTCCATTTTACAATCCGTTACAATGTACCGTAAATCCGCCGTCCATATACTCTTTTACAGCTTTTCGCAACGCAGGCTTTGACTTATATTTCTTTCTTAGCATAATAGCCACGCCTTTTCTCTCGATTGCATAAATTCCAAACGGAACGGCATCACTGGCGATTTTCAGAAGTTCATTAAACTGAACAATAGAAAGTCCCTCATAAATACTTTTCCCTATATTAACCGTCATACAATCCCTCCTACGCCTTGTATATCGCTCATATTCAAATGATTTTATTATTTATGCACAATTCCTTGCTTTTGTCCTAAAATTGATTTACGGGCAAATTAGACATTTCTCAAATCCGTAATGATAACCATTCTCTCAAAATTATCTTCCATAGCCTTATCGAAAGTCTTTGTTGCATAAAGAAATTCACCAGTATAAAAATCTGTCACAGCATATCTGTATTCCGGATAAAGGTCATTTTTTATCTTTTCCAAAGTCTTTTCTGTCTTTTTGATTGAATTTCCAGTTCCAAACATCACTAAATCCTCACCATTTCGTCAAGGTCGTAATTATCTCTGACATAATCAACAACCTCGCTTAATCTGTTTTTCACAAATTCATCATTAGCAATTTCCGGCAAGCAATGAAATGTGCAGCTATTCTCTTTCCCATGTTTTTTATACTTCCTGTAATCAAATGTCATATAAAAAATCGGTATTTGCGTCAGATTTTTCGTTTTTCTGCAAAGCCAATGGTTAAAAATCCATTCAATCATCGTTTTCCTCCATACACAAAACTAATTTCACAATTTCTAAACACTTTTCACGATTTTCTTCATCCGTGCAGCACCCAAAAGCGTTATACCGGCAATCGTGGAAGTGACAGCTATAATCTTTTGGTGCGATATCAGAAAAATTCATATTTCTCCTAACTCATGACAAATTGTGCCAGTTTCAAAAGATACTTTTTGTTGCAAAAATGAGCTATGCTATAATCTGTCTTACCATTGTGGCTTCTAGCAAAGTGCAATCTTACCATTTCTTCCAACGGCATTGTTCCATCTTCTTTTGGTTTTGAAAAATCAAACTCCTCAAAATGATTAAACTCTTTATCGTTTATATGGGATAAAGCTGAACATACGTCAATCAACGTTTCATTTCTCAATATCGGATGTATCTTCCCTGTTTTCTCTGTAAACAAATCCAGGTAAAGATTAAAAGCATTATTTACTGCTTCTTTCAAATCACCATGACCGATAGATACATCGCAAATATCATAAAAGCGTTTAGACATTTCCTTTTCCTTTTTCTGCAATTCTGATTTTTTGAGTTTTGGTTTTTCATCATTTTCAGAAAATGATGTATTTAACTTTCCATCATCGTTAGATGATGTATTATCCCTTATGTAGTCTTTGTATGTATTCTCTGTAGTAGTCTCTGGTATTGCTTTGCTGATATTGCCATGTCCATCTGTGCAATTTGCCATATCGTGAACGCAATCTGCCATATCGTAATTGTCAACAAGACTTTGCAGCTTTTCATAGTCAATGGAATACCACTTTGTCTTGTCAATTTTCATTTTGTTATAATTAGCTGTAATAACAATGCCTTTTTTCTCCAGACTGGTTATTGTTCTTCTGATCGTGTCTACTGACCAAAAATCAAAATCAGTTTCTTTCCATGACTGATATGTATTAAAAATCCAGTATCTTCCATCACGGAAATTTTTATCTGCCTTTTTATTGATTTCAAGCCAATAATGTATCTGATTGAGAACAACAGCTTCATTCAGATTACCCAAAACCTTTACAAGCGTTTTTCGGATAAGCAAAACATCGTCTTTGTTTATAAACAGTTCATTATAATTCATATTGTTTACCTCCTACGAAATATAAACAGCATAACGCTTTATGTGCTAAACTCTACGATCAATAAAAAACAACAAACAGGCAGTCGTAGGTCTGCTTTTCGGTCTGCATCACCTAGTTTGTTGCATTTATTTACTGATAATATTCAAATATCAGCAAAACGGACGGTTGCGGATTCGAACCGCAATCACTCTTTTATGTTGGAGCAAAGGAGTGAAAACCTCCAACCGGCATTCCAACCTCCGTCCACCAGTCTTTCATTAAGACCAGCCGGTCACAGGAATAAATCCCGTGCCGGATAATGGCAAGGATGGATTCGAACCATCTTTCCGTCTGCACGAATAACGGATGCCCTACGCTCATGCCAAAAAGCGTAAGTTGATTTGCACGCTTGAGCATCGTGGGATAGATGCTCAAGCAATCCCCTCCGATCCTTGTGACGGATCTTTAATCAGCTTTCCGCTAGAGGGGTGTTAGAAAGGAGATGTACAATGCAAATAGCATGTAGCATCATGGTTCCAGCAGGGGAGAAAAAGTATAATACTAAAAGCACCTGCCGGAAACTAGGGTACCCGGATTCGAACCGGGAAGTGTGGGAACCAAAATCCCATGCCTTACCATTTGGCGATACCCCATCACTTACGGGCGAAGAGACCAATCAAACGCCCGTAAACTACTACGATTAAAAGGTTATTATGACACGTTTATTTCAGACTGTTATTTATGGTTCGATTGTTATTCCTTTCCCACTACCGAGTTGGACAGCGGATTTTTCTATTCTGATCCATAGATTTTACCTCCTTTTCGCTTATCTAAATGTTCAAACTGACATTTAACCATATCAGTGACATTACTACGCTGACAATCAATTCCGTGACGGTCACGGTAAATGTATCCGTGATATGTCAGCCACTTGTTAAAGCTCTTTGGTGACATTTGAAATTCTTTTGCTGCATCTCTGAATGTCGTTAAAAGTTTGCTATCTACCAGCCCATCAAAATAGTCAGCCTTCGGCTTAAGCTCCGTGACTTTACATTCGAGTAGCTTTTTCTCTTCGTACTCTTCCGCCCAACGCCTTGCACGCTCCGCCGGATCCTCAATCATGTACGAATCCGTTTTACTTTCTCTCATATCGTAGTATCCGTTTTTCCGAATGCTCGGTATCACTTCGCTTGTGACCCAACGCTTAAATTTCTTTGCGTTTGGCATTCTGCTAGAAAATATCAAACTATAAAGACCGGATTCGTTAATGAATATCACTTCTCGATTCTGACCTGACAGAACGGTTCGTTCTGTCAGCTTATCTTCATCGTCAACGTGATCTCTAATCGCTTTCGCTGTGTTTGTATATTCAAGAATGTCTGCTACATCCTTACCAACAAACATGATCTTTCCGTCTATGGTTATTGTCCGTACGCTACCAAACTCTGTACTGCTGAATACTTGTAAATCGTTCATATATAGACCACCTTTCATTTATCCTTGTATCTATAAGCATATCCTTTCTTTAATCGGCGTAGAAGCTGTGAAAGGTTGCAGCTTGTCGGGAGCTACCCTATCTACGCCAAGGTCTTTTTGTTTTTTAGAATATTTGAGGGGCTTAGTAGGGACCTCCGGGCATCCTGCTAAGAGGGGGACGCCCCTTTTTCATCTGGAGCCGTGAAATGGTCCCGGAACGGTGCTTTTCCGTCCGGTTTCCGCCGTTCTTTTAGCTCTCTTGGATAAACCGCAGTTTCTCCCATAGACTAACCACCATATATTGTACCGCTTATCCACCATCCACAATATCTTGTATTTCGGTGTGTTTGCTGTCAGACAACCGGGCTCGGATGTCCGCTGCTGTGAGTGCTTTCTTCGCTTCTCGCTCCTTGCTTACGCCCGGTAGGTTCCATCCGTAATGCTTATTTAAGATGGCTATCTGCGCCACCGCCTGCTTACTGTCTACCAGCTTCGCGCTCAAGCTCTCCTCCCTTTCCTGCGATAATTTTTTGTAAATATCCGCACCCGAATCACTTAATATATTCTTTTCATCTCTCCACGCATATATAGTATTATCATCTATACCAGTTAATTTATTAAATCCTAATATACTAACTTCTTTGCCGTATTGATAACACATATATATATAATAATCACATATATCATTTACTAGACTAATATTATAAGCATTACAATTTGACTTATTAAGATTACTGGTAACATCAGAATTATTATTATTCTTATAACCTGTAAGATGATTATTTAATTTTAATTTATTAGTTCCTTTGAAAAGGTGATGCTGAATATATAAAAGAGCAGCGTTCCATACCCCCTGCGGTGCTGTTGTCATGTCCTCGATAGGCGGCTTTCTTTGCTCGCAAAACTCCTGCAAATAATATTCAATCTCGTTCGCAAATACCTCACCGGTCAATGGCTCATCCTCTAATCGCTCCACGCTCTCACCTCCTCGGTCAAATAAAAAACGCCCACAAGAAAAACCTAGTAAGCGTTACAATAACACCTCTGGTCATTCCTGTGAGCGTTCCGTTGCCGTCCTAGCTCGTCATCCTATCGCTTTAAGTATCTTTCCCCTCTCACGGC
>ERZ773224.1287-NODE-1287-length-31629-cov-27.392887_pt1 | contig 31629 bp, 36 predicted proteins | sample MGYA00580526_ERZ773224 | MGnify/ENA primary metagenome ERZ773224 (study PRJEB29015, sample SAMEA2737743) | human gut metagenome | biome: human gut; feature: human-associated habitat; material: faeces | place: China | collected 2012 ... | reverse complement strand
AACAAAGATGTGAACAAAATGCTAAAGCAATTATAGAAGTATTAAAAAAATATGATCAAATTAAAATAAAGAATAATCATTCCTAGGGCAATAGTAATTTACAACTATAGGACTAGCTCATAAAATATAGTATAAATAACTATTAACCTAAAGGGGGTGATAAAGTGACTATAACGTTATCAGTAGTAATAATGTTAGTAGCATATACATTCGGTGCTATTACAAAAATATTTATTGAAAAATTACCAAATAAATATATTCCAATACAAAATATAATAATAGGTATAGTAAGTGGTATAGTATGTTACTTTTTAAAAATAGATGATAGCATGCTAAACTCTATATTACTTGGTATAATGTCTACAATGAGTGCCGGAGGTATAGCAGATTTAATAAAAATACCTAAAACAGTTGATAATACGTTATCCGAAGGTTAATATTATAAGCAATAAGTTTTAAAAATTCTTATTGCTTTTTACGTTTTATAATTAATTGCATATAATATTTTAAAAGGGAGGAACTCATGAAATTTGGTGATGATTTTTTTAAAAAGGTAGAAAAGAAAACCAATGTTAACAAAGATACTATTTTATCACTTGCCAAAAAACTTCAAGAAGGAAATATGAAAGATGAAAAAACTCTTCGTGAAGTAATAGATACTTTAAGTAAAGCAACAGGTAAAAAGGTAAGTGATGAACAAAAAAATAAAATAATAAACAAAATAGTAAGTGATAAAGTACCAAATAATGTGGAAAAGATGTTTTAACTTGAAAAATACATAATATTGCTATATAATAGCAATATTGTTTTTAAGGGGGCATCATTATGCAAAAAAGAATATACTTGGAATTACCAAAAGAAAATGGACCAAGATTTTACTACAGGGAAGAACCACTTATAAATAGTAAAAATGATCTTGTTGAATTCTTAGAATGGGATAAAAATATGGACTCTTTGGCATTTGCTAAGAAAATGATGTATTCTCATGAATTGAAAGCTAACAATCAAGTCGAAGGTTATACTGATGATTTAGAATTAATAGAAAAAGTAATAACTAAGAAAACAGAAAAAATAAAAGATACTGAAATAAAACAAAGAATATTAAATTTATACCATGGTTATTATTATATATTACATCATAGAAAAATGGATGAAGAACATCTTCATGATTTATATAATATTTTAAGTGATGGTATACTTGATGAATATGATTTGCAAAACATGGGACCATTATATAGAGAAAAGTCCGTATACATATTAAATAATGGAAGATTAGATATGGACCTAGAACAAGGAGTTAAAGCAACTAACATAGAAAATTTAATAAATAAATATTTTACATATGTAAATGAAGTCACAAATGATTCTAAAATAAATGAATATATTAAATCTCAGATAATGCATTTTTATTTTGTATATATCCATCCATATTTTGATGTAAATGGCAGAACAAGTAGAACTTTAGCAATGTGGTATTTACTAAAAAAAGAAGCATACCCATATATAATATTTAATCGTGGTATCAGTTTTAAAGGTTCTAAATATGATAAAATAATCAAAGAAGCAAAAGAAAGATGCGACTTAACTAAATTCTTAGAAATGATGCTTGATACTTTAAAAATAGAATTAGAAAAAGAACATATCATGGAAAATATTGCAAGTAATACACCATATAAATTAAATGGCCTAGATTATCAAAGTATTTTATATTTTCTAACAATGAATGGCACAAAAACTCTCGCAGATTTTGCAACTATGTATAATAGATTTAATGGAAAACTAAGAATAAGTGAAATATATGAAGATATGATAAAACGTTTAATTGATTTTGAAATTTTAAATGTAGATAGATACACTAAAAAAGTAATCGAAGATATACCAAACATGGAACTATCACTTAATCCTAAAAAAATAGATTTTGATGAACAACACTTAACACGCATAAAATTAAAATGAGACCTTCAAAGTCTCATTTTTCAATGAAATATGCATAATATTCTTCAAAAGTAATATTATTTTCATATATGTATTTAGCTATTTTCTTCCCAACATATCTATAATGCCAAGATTCATAACCATAACCAGTGACATTAACTTTATCTTCTGGATATCTTAAAATAAAACCAAATTTATAAGAATTATCTTTAAGCCATTTAAATACTTCAGTATCTTTAAAAGTGTTTTTATTACTATTATCTTTACTAAATATATCTAGTGTTAATCCTGTTTGATGTTCACTAGCACCAGGTCTTGCTGCAATACTATCGGCATATTTTTCTCCTCGTTTTTTCTTATAATTATTATATACTATTTCTTGTTCTTCATAAGTTCTATAAGAAGAACTAACCATCAAATAATATCCATTATTCTTAGCTTCTTCCCACATTTCTAAAAATGCATCATATGTAACTTTTCTTACCTTTTGACTGCCTAATTCTCCCCAAGCATAATCTCTTGATATTGTTACCAAATCATCTGGATTATAATCTTTACTTAATAAATAATATTTATTAACGATAATAGATGTATCTTTACTTATATCAGTTTCATAATTAGTTGAATAAAATCTACTATCTAAATGAATATTTATATTTCTAACTACAGTACTTAAATCCAACTTTTTATTCTTTTTCATATACTCAATATATTTATAAAAATTCTTTGTTAAAAAATACTTTTCTTTAGTTAATTCAATATATTTTTTGTTTACTTCATTTTCTAAGAAAAATTCATAATCATCTTCTTTAAATATTTTAAGTATATTTTCTGTTTCATCCCTAGTATATCCTTTGTCAATGAGTTTATACTCATATGTCTTTTTATATTGATATTCTTTATATCTTTTATTTGCATAAATACCACCAATTACTAAAAATACTATTAAAATTAATACATAGTAAACTTGTTTTTTTAATCTTTTCTTTTTCTTCATAATACCTCCATGATAATTCTATTATATCATTTAATTTAGGTATTTACAAACCCAATTATTTGTAGTAAACTTAAGTTAACATATGAAGGTGATAGAATGGATAAGAATAAACAAATAATTGCTTTATGTCCCAATTTTTATAAAATAATAGAATTCCGTCCTTATGAAGAAGATGTAATTAGCACTAAATTAATAAAGTTGTATCAAGAATATATATTTAGAATTGATCTAGATAATCCTGAAGATGTAGAAAGTGTAATACGTCTAGATAAGGTTGTTAAAAAATATATAGATGATTATCTATTTAGAAAAGAAATGCAAAAACAAATTTTAGAAATCAGAGTAAAGAAAGATGCAAAAGATATTTTAAAAGAAGTAATAAAATCTATTTTAAAGATATTTGATAACTATGAAGAATATACAACCAGAGTAATATACATATCAAGATGGATATAAGTTAACTTATATCTTTTTTTTGAAACAAATTTTACTATTTTAATGATATATATATGAAGGAAAAATATGAAACATAATACTATATTTACTAAAATTTATAATGAAACATACAATAACTTACTTAGGTACATAATAGTTCATTCAAATAATTTAAATGATGTAAATGATATCTTGCAAGAAGTATATATTGAATTCTATAAAAAGATTAATAAACACATAACTAATTATGAACCATATCTTTTTGGTATAGCAAAAATTGTTATAAAAAGACATAATCATAAATTATTTAAATTAAAAGAAGTACCAATTAATGAAGAAATAAGTAATGATAATTACATGGTAGAAAAACAAGTTCTATCAAAAATAGATTTATCAAATATATGGAATTATTTAAAAAACAAAAGTATAACAACAGCAAAAATATTTTATCCTTATTATATAGACACCTTAACAATTAAAGAAATATCTTCATTACTTAATTTAAATGAATCAACAATAAAAAATCATTTATATCGCACTAAAAAAGAAATAATAAATGCTTATAAGGAGAAAGTATAATGAAAAATTTATTTGATAAAGAACAAAATTATAACCAAATAATAACCAAAATAAATAAAAATAACAAAAGAAAAAGAGTTATTGCATCAATTATAGTATGCACACTTTTAGTAAGTATAACTTCATCAATTGTGTATGCTAAAGAAATAAAAAACTTTGTAAATGAAATAATAAATAATAATAAAAAATATACAATCGAAGTAAATAATTATATAACCTTAAATAGTTCAAACATAACATCTTTACAAGATCTTGAAGAAAACATTAATGTAAATAATTTAAATAATAATGATTTTTTTAAATACTCTAAAATACTAACTAAAGAAGCGGGAAGTAATATTTATCAAGAAGCACCAGCAAATAAACCAAGTGAAGTTTTAATAATGTTAAATAATTATGAAGATTATAAATGCTTAGATTTTATATATTATGAAAATACTTCTAAGAAAGATAAAGAATGTAAAAAGCAAAATAATACTAAAAAGTTATCTTTAAAAATATCTTTTGCAACTCAGTATGCAACCAAGGAAGAAATAAATAATTTGAATGTTTCAACAAATAAAGATAACGATACAAAAATAATAAATGATAAAATAATTAAAACATCATACAATGAATACATTATCGTAGTAAATAATATTATATACACATTTGATAACTTTAATGAAGATTATAGCGAAGAAGAGATAATAAAATTAATAAAAAAATTAGTATACTAACTTAAATATTAAGTTTTCAGACTGAAAATTAAAAATAAGTAAAAGTATTGTATTTAAAAATAATTTGTTGTATAATTAACTAAATAAATATTATTTAGGAGGTTTTACAAATGAAAACAATTTTATATCATGGTAGTTACACAAAGATACCTGAACCAATAATAAAAAAAGGAAGATATGCAAAAGATTTTGGTGAAGGGTTTTATTGTACAAACTTAAAAAATCAAGCAGTAAAATGGGCTAATAAATATGAACAATCAATATTAAATATTTATGAATATGAAGAAAATGAAAATTTAAAAATTAAAGAGTTTAAAACTATGGACGAAGAGTGGTTAGACTTTATAATTTCTTCTAGAAAAGGAGAAACACATGATTATGATATAGTAATCGGTGCCATGGCAGATGATCAAATTTATAATTATATAACCGACTTAATTGATAATGTTATAACACGTGAAGCATTCTGGGTATTAGCAAAATTTAAATACCCAACTCATCAAATAGCTTTCTGTACTAAAAAAGCATTAGAATGTATTAAGTTTAAAGAAGGAGTTGATTGTAAAAATGAGTAAAGAAGAAAATGATTTATTCTATACCTGCAGTTTAATTGAATATATTGCAAGAAAGACATTAAATACTAAAAAAGATATTATTAATATAATAGGTAAAGATAGTGTAGCAAGAATATATCGATTAGCGGATGTATATCATTGTGAAAATATTGATAAAGTAAGTGATGAATATATTGAAAAATTCAATATTCAAAAAGGTAATTATCATTTTGATAATTATAAATACAGAATTCCAACGTATTTTGAAATAGGGAAAGTGTATGAAAGACTAATTGTAATGGTTAATCCAGATCCAAAAGAATATGTTGATACTACAGTTGAAGTATTAACATCATGGATTATTCCAAAGATAGATAACTATAACAGTAGTATGTATTATGAAAATCCTCAATATATTTATGCATGTTATAAAGAAGGATACATATTAGAATAATTTGAGTTGACAAAAGATAAATTATATGACAATATTTATTTGTGAGCACTGGAAGTGACTATGGTCGTCCAGTCTTTTTTAATAGGAAATATATTGCAATAAACTTCATTATAGTTTAAAATAATATCTCGACGGTGAAATATATGAATAATTATGATGAATATGTAAGATATAAAGATATGTGTTATAAATGTAGTAATTTTAAATTTAAAGATATCAAAGAAATAATTACATATCTAATACAAAGAGAAAGTGACATTGAAACAATGAGTAATACTATTATTTCATATAGATATGGTTTTGAAAAAATCATAGATAATGAAATAATAGAGGATTTCTATTATATCATTAATTCCTTTATTAATTTATGTAAGTCTATACATATAACTAATGCACTAGATATATGCATGCTTTATTCATATCTTTTATGGAATGGTTATTTTTCTTTTAATCATAATTTTACCTATGGAGAAAACACTGATATAGAAAATAATACCTATGCCTTAAATATTATTAATGGCCAAGGTACTTGTCTTGCAATCAGTGACTTATTATCATACATATTAAATGCCTTTAATATAAATAATGCAATATTAATTAATAAACTAAATAATAACCATCATGCTTATAACTTAATACTTAGTGATACATCATTTATATATGATGCCACTAATAAATTAATATTTAAAATAGAAAGTATTGATTCTTCAAGTAATAAAGATTATTATTCATATATAGATATAGAAAGAAGTTATAGCTTTATAAATAATATTAATGGTTTACACACACTAGACTTATTTGTAAAAAACAATAACGATATAATAAATGTAACAGATGATGAAATAAATAATAGTTTATATAGACTTATGGAACTGTTTAAAAATAATATTATTTTTAAACAGTTCCATATGACAATTTCACCATCTATAAATAAAATTTATACATATTTTAATAAAACCTTGAAATTTTAAAATATATTTGTTATTCTACCTATAGGTGAATAAAGTATGAAGAAAAAAATAATTATAATAATATCTATAATAGTAAGTGTAATATTAATAATTTTAATATATAACATATATAGAATAAAAACAGCTAAAATTAGTATTACATATAAAGATGAATTAATAGCAGATTTTGCATCAAGTGTAAAAGTATCATCATTTATAGAAAGTATTAATGGTAAAATCATAGATGATTATACCATTAATACAGATACATTAGGTAAGAAGAAAATAAGTTATGTATATATTAATGATGATGGTATTAAATTAAAGCGAAGTTATGAGCTTGAAATAAAAGATAGAGAAGCACCATTAGTATGGCTTGGTAAGAGCTATAATGTAACTGTAGGAAGCATAGATAATTTAAAAAGTAAAATACTATGCGGAGATAATTATGATGAAAATCCAATATGTGAAATAAAAGGGTCTTATAACTTAGAGGAAGTTGGTTCATATGATTTAGTTTATAAAGCTATTGATTCATCAGGTAATAAATTAGAAAAGAAATTTACTTTAAATGTAAATGAACAAAGACCAATTAATAAAGAACAAAATACAAAAAAGACATTATTTAGTGATGTAGTAAAGGACTATAAAACAGATAAAACTATGATAGGTATTGATGTATCAAAATGGCAAAAAGATATAGATTTTAATAAATTAAAAGAATCTGGAGTAGAATTCATAATTATTAGGGTTGGTTCATCAACTGGTATAAATGGAGAAAACTTTCTAGACTCGAAGTTTATTCAAAATATTACTAATGCTAATAATTTAAATATTCCAGTAGGGGTTTATTTTTATTCATATGCAAATAGTAAAGAAAGAGCAATTAGTGATGCAAAATGGGTTCTTGAACAAATTAAAGACTATAATGTTGAACTTGGTGTAGCACTAGATTGGGAAAATTGGAATAGTTTTAATGAATTTAATTTAAGTTTCTTTGGTTTAACTAACATGGCAAATGAATTTTTAAAAGTAATAAATGATGCCGGTTATAAAACTCTTCTTTATAGTAGTAAAACATATTTAGAAAATATGTGGATGGATATAGAATATCCAATATGGCTAGCTCATTATGTAAAGAATACAACATATAAAGATGATTATGAATATTGGCAAATATGTAGTAATGGACAAGTAGAGGGAATAGATGCTGATGTAGATATTGATATAAGATATTTAAATTAATTAGATATTAATTTTTTAAAAATGGTACATCAAAAGTCTTAAAAATGGTACATTATAATATTTTATAAAGATTAACTAGATAAAATAATGTAACTAAAAAACAAAATTTATGTGTGCAATATGAGGATATAATGAAAATATTGTTGAAGATAAAGAAACTGGAATATATATTATTCCAATAACTGCATTAAAGCTGGAATAACTTTCTAATCATGAAAGTTATTTTTCTTTTTTAAAAAAAGTTTCAAATAAACAAAAAAGTATTGAAAATATATATAATAAATGATATCCTAATTAATAGAATAGAGGTTCATAAACAGGAAGGAAGTCTTTTTAAAATGGAAAAGAAAAAAATAAAATTATTTAGTGCAATAGCACTAGTGGCACTAGCACTTCTAGTAGTAGGAGCAACATATGCATATTTTCAAAATCAATATGGCTCTGCATCAAATGCAAATGTTAAAGTTACAACTTACACAACAGATATGTTAACATTTGAAACAGGAGATGCAATAAACATCTCTGCAGATCAAGAAATATTTGCAGAAGGAAAAGGTAATCAAACAGGTTCAACATTTGCTAGAGCTACACTTCAAGCAAATAACAAAACTAATACTGCAACTGCAAATTATTACATGTATTTAAATATAGAAAATAATACATTTACATACACTAATACTGGTACACCAGAGTTAATATTGCAAGTTGTAGATAAGACATCTGGTAACCCAGTAACTAGTATAACAGGTCTAGATTACGTAACAGTAACAGATGGCAAAAATACTTCAATATCAGGATTTGATATAACAAATAAAAAGGGATTAATAGCATTATTTTCAAACAAAGAAATAAGTGCATCACCAAAAGCAGTAGAAGAATACACAGTTACAATAACATTAGTAAATCATAGTTTTGACCAAAATAATAATACTGGTAAAAATTTAAATGGAAAGTTGATGATTCAAAAAGAAGAAATGAAAATTTCCTTAGCAGATTATGTAATAAGTCAATATACAGGAACACAAGGAGAAAACAATATATATTATCATGATTCAAACTTAACAAATGGAGCAGGGGATAAATCATATAGATTTGCTGGAGCAAACCCAAATAATTATGTATGCTTTGGTTCAGATGAAGCTACATGTTCAGCAGAAAATCTATATAGAATAATAGGAGTAATAGATGGAAAAGTAAAATTAATACATGCATATGGGGCAACAACAGATATGCTTGGAACAGATGAAGGATATGTAAAAACATATGGAAGTTCATCAAATTATAAAGGAAATGGGGACTTAACAAAGATAGGTAGATATAAATGGAATAAAACAAGAGACAATACATGGAGTACAAGTACAACTAATACAATAAATTTAAATACAAATTACTTAGCATATTTAGATGGCAAAAATACAAAATGGAAGAATATGATAGCAGATACAACATGGTATGTAGGTGGAATGACTCAAGCTAATGGATACCTATCAAATGCAAAAACAGCATATAACTATGAAGTTGGAGCAAATAAGGATGCTTCAACAACAGTAATCTCAAAAATAGGATTAATGTATCCAAGTGAATATTATTATGCAGCAAGTAAAGACTATTGGACATTACCAGGATATAAATATGATAGTAGTAATTCAGATAATTGTCATGGATGTACAATGGATTATAGAACAGCCATAAAAGATAATTGGCTATACACTGGTTTATATGAATGGACAATTTCGCGTGATTCCGCTGATTCTGGCTATGCGTTTGTTGTGGATGCCGATGGCAATGTGAGTGACGTTGGTGTTGTCTACTCGACTGGGAATGCCGTTCGTCCGTCTTTCAGTCTTTCATCTTCGATAAAATTTACATCGGGTGAAGGCACAGCCGTAAACCCAATCCGAATAAACTTGTGATGAGGTGACGATGCATGTCTAGGACGTAAGGGCTAGGCATGCGGGGTGCAAAATTATGCAGAGGTATGTAAGTAAATAACACTTTGCAAGAACAATTTTGAAGCCATGTCTGCCAAATGCAGGCATGGCGTATGCAAAAAAAATGTATCATTTATTGGCATTCTGAAAAGATGTAAGCCCAATAAAGGGTAATCTTGTGGAAATTTCGCGTAATTCCGATGATTCGAACAATGCGTTCAATGTGAATGATAATGGCAATGTCGATGACGATGATGTCGACAACTCGAATGGGAATGTGCTGCGTCCGTAGACCTTTATATAGTTCTAGGATTATATGATCAAGGTTATATAATGAATGAGATAAAGGACAAAGATTATCCTGAAGGGTACTTCAAATAAGAAATACAGACGGGGAACATACGTGTATCCCCTATAAGCTGTATTAAATATGCAACTAAAATAATAAAAAGGAAGTAAAAGAGGAGTTGATAAAATGAAAAATAGTTGTGTATCCTTGTATAAAACAGGGAAATTTTTTAATGCATATAGTGATGGTGCAGTAATATTACATCACTTAGTGGGGTACAAATACTTAAAACCTAAAAATAGTGTAGGTTTTCCAGAAAGTGCTTTAACTAAAGTAAAAGCAATCCTTGAAAACAATGATTTATCATATGAAATATATGATAAAAAAGATTTAGTTGAAAAACACAAAGGTATAAAATCAAAATATAACAAAATATTAAAAGAATCTTTAAAAAGTATAGATATTGAAGAAAGACTAGAAAGACTAAAAGAAAAATTAAATAATTATACTTTGGAAGACCTAGAAAAAGTAATCGAGGCATTAGAAAATGACACAACTAGACAATAATAAATTCTTAATAATTAAAAGTATAAAATCTTTTATTCTTGATTTAGAAAATTTACTTATAACATTTCCTAAAAAAGATATATTTACAAAAGATAGAATCTATAATGATTCTCTAGAAGTTTTAGAATTAGTTTATAAAGCTAATTATGAAACTAGAATAGATTATAAGAAAACTTATCAAATCGAAGCCATAACTAAAATAAACAAGTTAGATTTTTATTTAGAAAGAGCTTATAAATTACATTATATAAGTGAAAAACAATTATTAAGTAAATGTAATAAATTAGCTATAATAAATAAAATGTTATATAAATGGTGTATTAATGGATGAATTAAATGTAGATAGTATTTTAAAAATATATGAAACTGAAATAAGTAAAGGAGTAAAAAATAAAAGAAAGTTATATGACTTTGAATTAAATAAAATGGAATACGTAAACGACATAATTAATATGTTAAATAGTGAAAGAGTTGGTCATAATAGATACAACATTTTTTTAATATATGAACCAAAATGTAGATTAGTAATGAGTCTACCTGTTAAAGATAAAATTATAAATCATTTTGCATCAAGAAACATATTAGAGAAAAACCTAACTAAATACCTTGTAAATAGAAATGTTGCAACAAGAAAAAACATGGGTAATGATTATGCTATTAAACTAGTTAAAAGTGACTTAAATAGCCTTAAAAAAGGTAAAGAGATATATGCTTTAAAATTAGATATAAGTAAATACTTTTATACTATTGATCATAACATATTAAAAAATATGTTATGTGATAAACTATCTAAAAAAGAATTTAATATAATAAGTAAAATAATAGATAGTACAAATAGTGATAAAATATTAAGTACTATAGAAAAAACAATAAAAGATAAAGACTTGCCAAAATACCAATATGGCAAAGGATTGCCTATTGGTAACATGACAAGTCAATTTTTATCTATATTTTATTTATATAAATTAGATTATTTTATAATACATAATTTAAAACTAAAACATTATGTTAGATTTATGGATGATTTTATAATATTTGATAATGATTTAGATAAGTTATATAAAGCAAAAAATATAATAATAGATAAATTAACTAAAGAATATAAATTAAATATTAATACTAAAAAAACATTCATAGTTAATATAAAATATGGAGTATCTTTTCTAGGTTATACTTTTAAAGTAATTAACAATAAAACAATTATTAAAGTAAAGAAAAGTTCCCTAGATAAAATAAAAAAGAAACTAAAACATAAAAGATATTTATTTAATACAAATAATATAAGTCATTATGAAGCATTTAGCTCAATAATGACTTATATTAATAGTTATAAATATACCCATAATAATAAAATGAAATTATTAATAAATAGGTACTGGTATAATGAATAAATATATATTTTTTAAAAGTATTTATAAAGATTATATAATTATATTTGAAAAGAATAATAATTTAAAAACTTATGGTTTTGATAAAAATCTAATAAAGTATAAAAATAATAATGATATTAATTATATAATTATAGATAATAATTTTAATGTTACTTTTTACAAAAGTAAATTAAATAATTACTATAAGTATTATATTATAGAATATTTATTTACTATATTAAATCTTTGATAGTAAATATTAATTTTGCAACATCATGTTGCAAAATTATATCGATTTCTGTTGCTTTTTATTATTATCTAAGATATAATCTAATTACTAACGAGGTATTATTATGAGTATTATAAGTTTTATTGGAAATCATTACATAGATTGGAAAAATGTTTATTATGCAATAAGTAGTGTATTATCATTTATGCTTGCATATAAAACATTATATTGGATTATAGGTTTTTTCTTTACAAGAAAATTTAAACCCGCTAAAAATAAACATAAATATGGGATAGTAATAGCAGCCCGTAATGAAGAGAAAGTAATAGGTAACTTACTTGATAGTATTAAAAAACAAGATTATCCAAGTAAGTTATTAACTGTCTTTGTAGTTGCAGATAACTGTACAGATAATACTGCTAAAATAGCTAGAGAACATGGTGCAATATGTTATGAACGTTTTGATGATGCTCATAGAACTAAAGGTTATGCATTAGAATTCCTATTTGATAGAATTGAGAGTGACTATGGAAGAATGTCTTTCGAAGGTTACTTCATCTTTGATGCAGATAACCTATTAAAGAGTGATTATATAACTAAAATGAATGATGCTTTTGATTCAGGTGAAAAAATAATTACATCATACAGAAATACTAAAAACTTTGATGAAAATTGGATTGCATCAACATATGCACTTCACTGGATTAGATCAATTCGTTATAACCATAGAGCAAGAAGTGTCCTAAGACTTGCAACCAATATCCAAGGTACAGGTTTTCTATTTACAAATGAAATAGTTAAAAATGGATGGCACTATACATCCCTTACTGAAGATAGAGCATTAACTGCAGATGCTGTTGCCCAAGGTTATCAAATAACTTATCAAAATGATGCAATGTTTTATGATGAACAACCAATAAGCCTAAAAGTAGCTCTAAGACAAAGAACAAGATGGGCAAAAGGTCACTTACAAGCATTCGTAGAAAGTGGACCATATCTATTTATAAATGTTTTCTTAGGAAAATGGTATGTCCGTACTAAATGGGGAGAAAACTCAGTTAATAAAAAACGCAAATCTAAAACATTTAAAGAATTTATATTAAATATTATAGAAAATATAAGACATAGATTTGCATCATACGATACACTAATGCAATTAACACCATTTAATATATTTAATATAGCAAGATGGTTAATAGTTATCGTAGTTATGTATGGATGTTATTGTTATAATGTTGGTGTACTTGATGTTAATATATTCGGCGGAGGAACATACTTAGCACAAGCTCTAAGACATTTCTTTACAATTAAAGTAACAATGAATCCAGGAATAAATGCATTATTTGCAGGTATGCTTTTATCAATCTGGTTAAGAATATTATTTAGATTAGGTATGTATATCGAAAACATGGCAAAAGCGGTATATCTATTTATTGTTGAACATAAAAATATTAAAAAGATGTCAATCTGGAAGAAAATGCTATACACATTAACTTGGCCAACATTTGATATCATAGGCAGATATGCAATGTATGCAGCATTATTCATGCATGTTGAATGGAAACCAATTCCTCATGAAAGTAAAATAACTATTGATGATATAAATGCTAATTAAAAAAATAACCACAATAAAATTAAATTTATTGTGGTTAAAACGTATAAAATAGGGATGGAAACACAATGGATTGTGAAAAATAAAGAAAATTTTAATAAAAATACACAATAAAATCAAATTTATTGTGTAAAAATGACTAAAATATGTTATAATTTAACAAAAGGAGGTTTTATGGAACCATATAAAGCACAATTATTCCCAATAGAATATAAAATAAGCAGAGATATTGTAAAATTGTTAGGAGAAGCAAATGACAAATACGGACAATTTAAAACATTATTAAAATTATTTAAATTCAATCAAAAATATTTTTTAGATTCCCTAATATTGGGTGAAAGTCTCCGTTCATCTAGAATAGAAGGAACTCAAATATCACAAGATGATATGTATTATTTAAATTTCAAGGAACAAAATGATAGCATCGAAGAAGTAAAAAATTTAAAAAAAATGCTTGATTATGCAACAATTACACTTAAAACTCAAGATTTTAGTTTAAATTTGTTAAATCAAATGCATAAAATTCTGTTAAGCGGAGTTAGGGGAAAAGATAAAAACCCTGGAGAAATACGAAATGTTCAAAATTATATAGGACAAAGAAATTTGGGAAAAGAAGGAGCCACATTTGTTCCACCAGTACCAGAAGATGTCCAAAATTTGTTAAACAATTTAATTGACTATATTAACAATGATTATGAAGATGAAGTGTTTGTAAAGGTAGCATTAACTCATGTGCAATTTGAATCAATACATCCATATAGGGATGGAAATGGAAGATTAGGAAGAGCATTAATCTCACTTCAATTATCTAAATTGAAAGGGGATGAACCGATTCTGTTCTTATCAGAAATAATTGAAACATTTAAGTTAAATTATTACAATTCATTAAATGAATGCAGAACAGGAAATTATGAACCATTTATAAAATTCTTTTTGCAATCTGTTATTGATCAGTGCAGAATTAACATAAATAGAATAAATGCAATTAGTAAAATTTATGATGAGGATGAAGAAATTATTAAACTAAAGGTTAAAGGAACTACAGCCCTAAGACTACATCCATTAATGATGAAAAAAATAGTATTTACAGCATCAGAAATGGCTACAGAGTTAAATGTTCATATAAACACGATTCAAATAATTCTTAATAAACTAATTGATTTAAAAATGATAGTTAAAGAAAAGAAAAATAATACAAATAGGATAACATATAGATATAAAAAAGTTTATGATGTTTTTGTAGATAAAATGTAAAACGACTGACAAAATAAAAATTTAATGATATGATTAATATCGATTGGTACTTAGGAAACTTTCGAAGCCTTAAGTCGTTTAAGAAAAAGAGTTCAAAAATCACTTTGAACTCTTTTCTAATTTTTTAAAATAATTATATTTTAAAGTTAAATCATTTTTCTTTATTAAATAATTTACATAATAGTTTTTATTATCTAAAGCTTCTTCACTAATATATCTTTTATTTGTAACAATACCACCATCTACATAAACATTACCATCATACCAAGAATAATCACTAAAAAATACTATCTTTTGATAATTATTATCTAAAGCATCACTTCCAATATAATTAACTGGATTATAATCTATTCCAAATAAATTAAGTATTGTTGGTAACACATTTAATTGTGATGTAACAGTTTTAACAGTTTTTTTATCTTTACCATTATTCCATATAAAGAATGGAGTATAGTTAATTAAATTATTACTTGTATTTTTATATTTATCAAGAATAGTCTTATCAGATAAGGTATATAAATAATGATCTGTTAAAACCACTATTGTTGTGTTGTTATATAAATTTCGTGTCTTTAATTCATTAAGAAGAAGTTCCATCATATAATCAGTTTCTTTTGCTTGTCTTCTTGCACAATCTTCTTCATTTAAATCATAACTTACATTTTCATTTTCTTCGCTATCTAAATCAAGTAACATCTTACAATTTCCTTTTTCACTACTAAAAGGCATATGATTTGTATAAGTAATTATATAATCAACAAATGGTTTATCACTAAACATCTTTTCATTAAAATCCTCATTTAATATTAACTCTCTATCTAAGTAATATGAATTATCCTTATATGTACCTAAATCAACTAAACCATAATAATTATCATAACCCCAATTCTTATAATTTGTACCTCTTGAATAAAACTCTTTTGTATTCATATGAAATGCATTAACAGAATATCCTTCATTTTTAAATAAATGAGCTAAACTATATGGAAATGAATTCTTATTAAATGTATAAGCATTTTGAGTATAAGAAAGGGGAGTAATAAATCCAGTATTAACTGCAAACTCAGAATTAAATGTTGATCCACCACCATTATAATAAGAATAATGATTAGTAAAATTAATACTATTTTTCATCATATTATAAAGTGTTGGTGTATCATTTTTATTAATAAGCCATGAATCTATTCCTTCAAGTTGTACAATTATTAAATTATTACCTTTTTGTTTACCTGTATATCTATTCTTCTTTTTATCATTTTCTTTACTATATTCTTCTTTCAAAAAAGCTATATCTTGTTCATTAACTGTTTGCTTACTCTTTAAAAATGTCATATAAAATCCTCTTGCAGTATATTCATATAAACCAGATACTTTTAAAGATTTATTATTATCATTAAAACTAATATAAATATTTCTAGGATTTCTCCATGTACTCCATGTTAATTCTTCATTTGCTTTACCAAGAAAAACTGGTGTAATACTATGAAGTATAATAAATGCAAATATTGATATAACAAGTGCTTTATAATGACCCTTTTCATGCTTTGGAAAAACCTTTAATGAAACAAAAAATGAAAAAATAATAGGTATCAAAAGTAAATAAACTAGTGAATTACAATTTTTTATTGAATCAAGTAAATATGAAGATCCTTCACTAGCAAGAAGTACCATACTAAAATCAAAAAATACTCCAGTCATTGAAAAATAAATATTATTTACTAAATAAATTGCTAAAGATATAATAAAAAATATTGAATATATTATTTTACCTAATCTTTTTTTAGTAAATAAAGATAATGCTAATACTAAAAATATCCATAATATTGTAAAAAGGTTAGGAACTGGTTTAAATAAACCGTAAAATTCAACTTTATATCTTGTAAATAAATCTATTAATATAAAAGGTATAGCAAGTATTAAAACATAATAATACTTTTTTATAAACTTTATAATTTTTTCTTTTTTCAAAACTAATCACCACAACCAAATTATACTATAATCAAACCCTTTTGTAAATATTTACAATTTATAATATTTTTGATACAATATATTTACAGGTGGTTTATATGTGGGTATTATTGTCTTTAAAAAGAATGGATGAAATAGTAATTACTAAGTGTATCAAAGACATTTATAATGAATTTGAAAAACCAATATATTTAAGTATAAATTCATATAAAAACTTTAATGAAACATACATAGATTTATATATGGCACTATCTAACATAAGACAAATGGGTATACCCATAAGTATAGGTCCTCAATTTCTTGAAGAGGGTTTTATAATAAATGGTTATTTAGAACCCTTGGAAAATATGTATTTTACAACACCTGGTGAAAGAGTAATATGGTATCTAGAACAAAAAAGAAATTTATCATTTGATACTATTATGATTTATGAAGATACACTAGGAATTGATCCAATAATAATGAAAAGAAAAAATGTTGATTATGAAGTGTATTTTAGATATAATCATCAGGTATTAAAAGATATAAAAAGTGTGATAAATGATGATAAGTATCATTTTGAAAGAATAAATTGGGAGAAGAGTTATGACTACGGAAGTAAATGTATTACTAAATAAGAAAAGATATTTTTATAATAGGTATTCTGAAGAAATAGTAAGTGATGAATTAATTAATTATATATATCATGAATCTATTGGAAGCAATTTTAAAAATAAAGTTAAAATAAATATTAAATGTAACTTTGAAGTAACTGAAGAAGAAAAAGAAAAAATGATGAGTATGATAAGAAATAACTTTAAAAAACAAGTACAAGAAGAATTATATTCATATGAAAAAGAACAAGATAGAAAAGGAATACTTTTAGCTTTAGGGATAGCCCTTCTTATTCTTTATTATACAAATTTTACATCAATATTAAAAGATGTAATGCTAATAGTGGGTTGGATTTCAGTATGTAGTTCAATCTATGGACTTATATTTTCATCAACTAAAAGTTATGTCGATATCAATAGATTAAAGAATTTATCTAAATCAAGAATATATTTTGAGTGATACTATGAAAAGAAGTAAAAGAGTTTTATTTATTGTATCAAGTGTGTTAATTATTCTATCCATCATTTTCTGGGGATATATCTATTTTAATGTTAAAAACGATTTAAAAGAAGAAGATTTAATTAAAAATGAAATTAATTTAATCAGTGATTTAATTGAAAAAAATGGCATCTGGGATACCAGTGTTGATCACAGATTAAATAGTATAGTTACTAAAGATGAATATAGATGGATAGAAAAATCAATTAAAAATTATTATAAAGATTATATAACACTATCAAGAGATTTATTAAATTCATATAGTTATGATGCAATATATAGTTTATTTGATATAGATAATTATATCATGGATGGACCAGATTTTAATAAGTCACTAGATTACTTAGATAGTAAAGAAAGTACTTGTTTAAAGTTATATAATGATTTAAAAGATATGTTAAATAAAGATGTAATATTATCATATTTAGATAATGATATAGATGAATATTATAAAGACTTTTATAATGAATTAATGATTGATAATAATAGTGATATTTTAAATGATTTAGAAAGTGAAGAAAAAGAATATGAAACATTTATAGGTTCTGTTAAAGATGTCTTTAATTATTTAAAAACAAATAAAGATAAGTGGGAAATTTATGACTATCAAATTTATTTTGATGGACAAGTTCTAGCAGATGAATATAATCAATTATTAGATAAAGTAACATATTACGAAAGTGATTTTAAACAAAATATCTAATAGTCACTTTAGAGTCATTTTAACTTCATATAATGATTATGGGTGAAGAAAAATGGAAATATTAAAAGTTGAAAATTTAGTTAAAACTTATCAAAATGGTGCATCTAAGATAAATGCAGTTGATCACATAAGTTTTAGTGTTGAAAAAGGAGATTTTGTTGCCATTATTGGTGCAAGTGGAAGTGGTAAATCTACACTTTTACATTTACTTGGTGGTGTTGATAGACCTACAAGTGGTAAAGTATTTATTGATGGGGTAGATATCTATAATATGGATAATGATGCTCTAGCAATATTTCGAAGAAGACAAGTCGGATTAATTTATCAATTTTATAATTTAATACCAATACTAAATGTCGAAGAAAATATTGAACTTCCTTGTAAACTTGATGGTAAAAATGTAAGAAAAGAACGTTTAGATGAAATAATAAATACTCTAGGTCTTGAAAAAAGAAAAAAACATTTACCAAATGAATTATCTGGTGGACAACAACAAAGAGTATCTATTGGAAGAGCAATAATTAATAATCCAGCCTTAGTTTTAGCAGATGAACCAACAGGTAATCTAGATTCAAAAGCAAGTGATGAAATTGTTGCTTTACTAAAAGAATCAAATGAAAAATATAATCAAACTATTATAATTATTACCCATGATGCTGAAATTGCAGCTTGTGCAAACAGAGTTATTACTATCGAAGATGGCAAAATAGTTAGTGATGTAAGGAATTAATCATGAATATATTAAAGAACTTAACAACTAAAAACTTAAAATTAAATAAAAAAAGAACGATAGTAACAGTAATAGGTATTATATTATCAGTTGCTTTGATATGTGCTGTTGCAGGCATGGTTACATCTTTTCAAGCAACTTTAGTAAATATAGCTATTACAGATGGAGGCAATAGACATTTAACAATTGAAAATGTAAGTAAAAAAGACTTGAAATATTTTACAAATAATAGTCATGTAAAGAGTATGTATTTAAGTGAGTCTTTTGGTTATGCTAAAGTGGATAATATAAATAAAAATAAACCTTATGCTTATGTTGTGGGATATACAAAATCAGCTTTTGATAATACAACATTAAAACTAGTTTCTGGAAGACTTCCGGAGAATAATAAAGAAATAATAGTAAGTGTACCTTTTAAAAATAGTGCTAAAGTAAAAATAGGTGATACAATCAGTTTGGATATTGGAAAAAGAGTATGCACTGATGGGACTATTCTTAACCAAAGTAATCCATATTTTGTGGAAGAAGGAGAAACTGATCTTTGCCATGAATATATAACTGATACAAGTAAACATGAATATAAAATTGTAGGTATTACGGAAAGATTAAATTATAATATTGAAGAGTATAGTGCTCCAGGTTATACATTGATTACTAAAATAGATAAAGTAAGTGATAATATAAATGTCTCATTATTATTTAAAGATGCTAAATATTATAAAGAATATATAAATAATATAGCAAATGATAAAGATTTAAATAAATATAATATTACTTTAAATGATGAACTTTTAAGGTGGAGTGGCGTTAGTTTAAGCGATAGAACAATGAATATGTTATATGCTGTTGCGGGTGTAGTAATAGGTATTATAATACTTACAAGTGTATTTGTTATAAAGAATAGTTTTGATATTGCTAATCAAGAAAAAAGAAAAATGTATGGTATGCTTTCAAGTATTGGAGCAACAAGTAAACAAATTAAAAAAAGTGTTTTATATGAAGGATTTCTATTAGGATTAATAGGTATACCATTAGGTATACTATCAGGAATACTTGCAGATTATATACTTGTTATTATAATAAATTATTTTGCTAAGAATCCTTTTAATGATTTTAAATTTGTATTTAGTATATCTATTTGGCCAGTAATTTTAAGCATTATACTTGGAGCAGTTACAATATATTTGTCTGTGGTTAGAGCAGCTAAAAAAAGTAGTAAAATTTCACCAATTGAAGCCATTAGAAATAATAATGAAATAAAAATAAATAGTAAAAAAATTAAGTCATCAAAAATAGTTAATAAATTATTTGGTGTTGGGGGTGATATTGCTTATAAAAATTTAAAAAGAAATAAAAAAAGAAATAGAACTACGATTATATCAATTGTATTAAGTGTTGCAGTATTTATTTCTTTATCATCATTTTTAAGTTATGGCTTTAAATTAACAAATCAGTATTATCAAGATGCTAATTATGATATTCAGCTTTATCTTAGTGATACTAATGAAGAAGAATCAAAAAAAATAATTAATGATATAATAAAAATGGATAATATTACTAAATATAGTATAAATAGAAGAATGAGTATGACATTTGATTATAAAAAATATTATAATGAAGATGTATTAGAGAACTATGATGGAATTAATGATTTACCTCTTAGAATTATGTCTGTAGGTGAAGATGAGTTTGAAAGAATACTAAAAGAAAATAAAATAAGTGATACTAATTTTGATTATAAGGGTTTATTAATTGATAAAAATATATTTTATCAAGAGGATAGTAAAAATTATAAAGAAGTAAATTTATTTGATTTAAATAAATTTAAAACAGTAACAGGTTCTATTAATAATAAAGATATAAGTATTAAAATTTTAAAAAGAATAGATACCTTACCAATGGGATTTCAAAATGTATATAGTGCAACACCAACAGTTATAGTAAGTAATGAATTTTATGATTATATTATATCTAATTATAATGTAAATGCTACTGATTCAAGAAGTTTATATATTAAATCAACAGATGCAGAAAAACTAGAAAGTTTAATTAAAGAATATTTGCTCGATGAAAATATTAATAATTATAGTTTGTTTAATATTGAAACAGAAGCTAAGGCTCAAAGAAGTTTAATTATCTTAGTATCAATATTCTTATATGGATTTATTATTGTAATTAGTCTAATTGGTATAACAAACATAATTAATACAATTAATACTAATATGAATCTAAGAAGAAGAGAACTTGCAATGTTAAAATCAATAGGTATGACTAGAAAAGAATTTAATAAAATGATTAATTTAGAATCAATTATGTATTCTACGAAAGCTTTAATTATGGGTATACCTTTGGGATTACTTGGTTCTTATGGAATATATAAAGCTTTTGCAAGTGGTAATGATTATGGCTTTATATTTCCATGGAAAGCTATAATTATAGCAGTATTGGTAGTCTATATTTTAGTAAGTACAATTATGTATTTTGCTCTAAGAAAAATGCGAAATGAAAATATAATTGAAACGATAAAAGATGAAAATATATAATTTATAAAAGGTTTTATTTTTCATAAGACCTTTTTTGTTGGATAATTACTTTAAAAGGAGGAATTGTTATGAGACAACCACATCAAATATTAGCTTTTCCATATAAGAAAGATAAAAATGGTGTTCTTTTATATGGAATATTTTGTAGAGCAGGTAAAACAGAAAGGCGGCAAGGAATAGCAGGTGGAGTAGAAGAAGGAGAAACTTTTCTTGAAGCTTGCAAAAGAGAAGCAAAATGCAAAAGCTGGAATAAGTTATGAAGCTCCGGTTATAGAACTTGCATCTATTAGTACGATGCCTGTTGTAAATGTAACAGATTCATTTCTCTGGGGTGAAGATGTTTATTTAATCTATGAACATTGCTTTGGAATTGATGCCACAAATGAATCTATAACACTATCACACGAACACACCAAAATGGAATAGCTAACTTACGAAGAAACAAAAACAAAATTAAAATGGGACAGCAACAGAAATACTCTATGGGAATTAAACTGGAAACTTACCAAAAAACATGAATGTTAAAAATAATAGCAAGATGTAAAGTCAAAATTGCGTGCGTTTTTTTGAAGTATATGATAACATGAAATTGTAAGAGCTATAAATCTTATAATTTATAGATGGAAAAAATGGCGGTAAAAGAGTTTTATTGCTTTATTCGAAAGTTAATTGCTTTCGAAAATATATTTCAGAAAGGAGACGTAAGATGAAAAAGTTATTATTATTATCGTTTTTAACTTTAAGTATGTTTTTTGTATTTGAAGCTAAACCACAAGCAGCAACAATGTATCAAGGATATTCAATAACATTGAATAAACAAGAAAAAAACAAGGCAGTTGAAGGAACAACAATACCAACGGTTTCTTATAGATTTGCTTTAAATAATATCACTGCTAGTTCAGGTAAAGCAGCAATACATACTGCATTAGCAACAAAATACCAAAATAAATGGCAAACAACCAGTGCATACGTAAAGTTTGAAGGTGCAGGTAGAACTGGTAACATACTATTTAGAGGTGTAATGGATGCAAAAACTCCTTCATCATTCAGTTACAATCTTTTAACACATTGTAATGGAAAAAATGTTGGGGATTATGCATGTATAATCAAAGGTAGTCAATATGGTTTATCATTCAGTAATGAAAACTGGTTAAACAGTTTTACATCTAAAGGTAATTTAGTATTTACTGACTAATTGAACTTATATGGGAAGAAATCATATCTTTGATTTCTTCCTGTAATTTTTTTGGAGGGAAAATGTATAAAAGATTAATAAAAGCAAAATTAAAAGAAAAAAGTAGCAAATATATAATTTTTAGTATTTTTTTAATATTTATTCTTTCTTTCTTATCAATAAAAAATGAATTCTTTTATAATGTAATTAATTACTTTGATTATTATTTAAGTTATTATATTTCAAAATACTTAAATGGTAATATCAATAATTTAATAATAGACGGAAAAATATTAATATATATTGAAAATGACGTTCAAAATATTATGTCCTCACTATATCTTTATGTTTTATCTTTTGGTCAATCGCCATTTAAAATATATTCTTTTTTAGTTCCACTATTAGTATTTTTTAATGTAAATAGTAACATGTATGAAGATATTTATAATAATTGTTGCAGTACCAAAATATTAAGAATGGGAATTAACAATTATAATAAAAAAACTATAATGAGTGAAGTAATATATAATAGTTTAATTATCACTTTACCACGAATTTTATATTTAATAATTTTATGTATATTTTTTTACAATGGAATTTCTTATAATCATGTTATAGTTAATGCAAGTTACGTTAATGAAGTTTTCTTATATAATGCATACGTATATAATCCATTATTATTAATAGCGTTAGATTTTTTAGTTTCTTTTGCATACGTTTCAATTCTGACGCTAATTTCAATTTTTGTGACATGTTTCTTTAAGAATAAATCTATTTGTACATTGGTTTTTATAACTACAATAATGGGATATTCACTTATAATGTATGTTCTTTCAATAACTCCGCTTATTTTTTATAATTCAATATTCTCGTATTTTTCGCTAGGCTTTTGTAATAATTTAATTGAACCAATTATAATGGTTATAACTCAACTACTAATTTGGTATATAATAACAAGTTTAACATTAAAAAGAAAAATAGGAAAAACACTATGAAAAAGATACTAATAGAATTTTTATTAAACAAAAAATTTGTATTTTGGATTTTGGTAATGTTTCTAATGATGTTTTTAATATATAGACCAATTATTAATGATAAAACATCATATATGGACGTTAAAAATATAACTGATAATTCATATTTGGTAAATGTATTTATATTACCACTGTCATTTTTTGATATGGGGTTGTTTGGTTGTATAGTATTAGATTCATTATATTTATGCATATTATCTTATCTGGTAGTTTCATTTGTTGATTTTTTCTTTTTAACATATTCTTCAGTAGCATTGACAAGAATTAAAAGAAAAAAATGGTTAAAGTATATAATAAAAGTTAATATATTATATTCTTTATTTATATTATTGTTATATGTTGGTTTGTTTATAGTTCTATGTTTTCAAAGTAAAATAGTAAATAGCATAAATATAAATATTATAATTTTAATAATTTACAAAATTCTCTTAACTATTATATATCCTAATTTATATTTAGATTTTTACTTAAAAACAGATAACTACATTTATTCAATATTCGGAGCAATTCTATGCTACATATTATTTGAATTTATTATAAGAGCAACATACATAGAAAGTATAGCGAAATTAAAAAATTCTAGTTTGATAATAGTATTCTTAATATTGTTTATTTTATATTTATTTAAAAAATTAAAAATGAATTTTGAAGGGAGGGATATCTAATGATAATTAAGGTGAAAAATTTAACAAAGAAATTTGACGAAAAAGTGGTACTAAACGATGTAAATTTAAATATAGAAAAAGGTACTATAACAGGAATAATTGGGAGGAATGGTAGTGGCAAAACAGTATTACTAAAAATTATAGCAGGGCTATATATTCCAACTAGTGGAAGTGTTGAAATAATGCAAAATCTAAAAATTCAGAATGACTTTGGTTTTTTAATAGATACTGGATTTATGGAAAATAAAACCGGATTTCAAAATTTATATAATATATCTTTAATAAAAAATATTATTAGCAAGAATGATATATATAAAGTAATGAATTACGTTGGACTAGATTCATTTAATAAAATAAAATATCAAAAGTATTCAACAGGAATGAAACAAAAATTAAAAATAGCACAAGCAATAATGGAAAATCCAAAAGTTATAGTCCTAGACGAACCTTTCAATGGATTAGACAAGTCCAGTGTGTTGTATTTTAGAAACGAATTAAAAAAAATGAAACAAAAAGGAACAACAATAATCATAACAAGTCATTATCAAGAAGATATTGATGATTTATGTGATAGCGTATATGAAATGGATGGGGGGACTTTAAGTAAGTATGAAAAAAACTAATAGTAGAATAACTTTAACTCTTTTTATAGCTTTAGGAATTATATTAACTATAATAGGAATGAGTATATACCAAAATGAAAAAACAAAATATGAAGAAAGAAATGATTTTGCAAGAGCAAGTATAATAATGACTCTTTCATATAATAAAGAACTAAGTTTATTTTATTCAACACTAAGAATAAATCAATCATTAACAGACAAAGAAAAAGATTCAAAAGAAGAATTAATATATGATTTCGCAAAATCAGACATGATACCAATTTTGAATTATGTAAAGAAAGAAATCAAAAATGAAAATTTAGAAGAAGCATTTGAACAATTAGGTCTATTAATAAGTGATTATAACTTTATAACAATAGGTGAAAGAGAAAATATATTTATTAAACAAGCAAACGGAAAATATTATACTGAAGATGGTGATTTATATACATATTATACCAAAAAGAATGTTATTACAAGAAAAGGTTTCCAAAACCTATACAATGATTATTTAAATTATTTGAAAATAAATAATGTGGTAGATAATTTAGTTGAAAAAATATATAATAATGTAGAAAAAAAGTTAACAAAAAATGAAATAAAAAATAGTGTTATAAATAATGATATTAGTTTTTATAACAATAATGAAAATATTATAATAAAAAGTATTTCAGAAGATCTTATAAATTTTTGTAAATTTGTTTCAAATAATTATTTTTACGAAAATGATAATATTGTTAATAAATTGAAGAAAGAAATAGATTCAGAAGAAATAGAAATTACTTTTAAAATGAAGAAAAACAAAAGGGTATATTCAAAAATAAGTAAATATGAAAATTACAATTATATTTTAGACACAGAAAACTTATTTAAACAAATAGAAAAATTAAACTATCCAAAGATATATTTTTAAGGTACTTTCAATTTATTAAAAAATAGGTTATAATACTCTTTAAAGAAAGAGGTATTATTATGAATAACAACTTAGGCAAAATGATATCAAAAGCAAGAAAAGATAAAAACTTAAGTCAAAGTGCTTTAGCTGATAAATTACATGTAAGTAGACAAACCATAAGTAAGTGGGAAAATAATACCGGTGTACCTGATTATGATTTAATAAAAAATTTATGTAAAGAATTAGATTTAAAACTCGGTATATTTGAAAAAGCCTTATGGAATTATTCTATCGAAGATAAAAAAAGAAAAACAAATAAAGTAATGTTTATAATACTTGGTATCATTATAATTATTAGTATATTTATGTTTATGTTAGTAAAATATAAAAATAAATTTGAAGTATATAAAGTTAGTATCATGGAAAATAATGTAATTAAAATGACTAACGGAGTATTCATAAAATCAAATGTTAATTATTATTTGCAGTTTGGTAAAATTACTTTAAAAAATGAAGATGATATTAAAAATTATAAAATAAAATTATACTATAAAAAGGATAATGACTATAGATATATGGCAGATTTTAATGCAGATGAAACTCTTGTGTTAAATGAAAAAAGTGGTTACGGAGAATACTTTGGTAAACATTTTGACCAAAATAATGTCTATATAGATTTAATAAATAAAAGTGATAATAAAGTAGTAAATAGTTATAAATTAAATTTTAAATTGTTATTCAGAGACTCTAAAATGTTTTATTTTAAAAATCCATCCGGAGCACTCGAAGATATAGATTGGGATGAAACTGAAGATAAAGATTACATGATAGAAAAATTAACTAAAAATGGATATAGGTATGAAGATGACTATTATGTAAAAGAAACAAAAGATGGAAGTTTTATATATTATCCATTAATTGATATATTTTATTATAAAAAAGATAACTTATTCTTACAATATAATGTTACATTTAATAAAATAAGTGGTAAAACTTTTGAGTATAGTAATAAAACAATGGATTATACTTATGACTTTACTAACAAAAAGTTAAAATGTAACACCGGTACTTGTGATAATTATGAAGAGTACAATAAAATAATAATGGATGAACTAGATTGGTTATTTGAAAAATAAGCAAATCCGGAGGAAAAAATGAAAATACTATTAATCGAAGATAATGAAATGATTATTAAAGCTTTAAAATATTTATTAGAAAGTCATGAATATTATGTTGATGTTGCAACTTCTATTAAAGAAGCAAAAGAAAAAATTACAAATACATATGATTTAATTATATTAGATGTAATGTTACCAGATGGAAATGGACTAGATTTCTTTAAAGAATATGTAAGTACTCCGGCTTTAGTATTAAGTGCTAAAGATGAGGAAAAAGATGTTGTAAAAGCAATAGACCTTGGAGTTCAAGACTACATTATTAAACCATTTAGATCAATGGAATTATTATCAAGAATAAATAACATTATAAAAAGAAATAAAAAGAACACTATTAAAGAATTTGAAAATATTAAATTTGATATGGATGCTTATAAAATATATGTTGATAACTTAGAAGTAGTATTAACTGGACTTGAATTAAAGATATTATTTTTGATGCTTGAAAATAGTGGATGTCTAGTAACAAGAGAAATGATTATAGATAAAATCTGGGATGCATCAGGTAAGTTTGTAAATGATAATACCCTAAGTGTATATATAAAAAGAATCAGAGAAAAACTTAAAAATGATGATTTAATAAAAACAATAAAAGGAATAGGTTATAGGATTGATTTATGAAAAAATTTTGGTTATGGTTTATAAGTACTTTAGTTTTAATAATATTAACTAGTTATATTAACTATTATTATTATGCAAAAAATATTAATAATTTCGTAGGTTCCATGGTTGATACAATAACAGAAAAATACCCCGAAGTTGATGAAAAAGAAATTATTGATTTATTAAATAGTGAAAATATTACAAATAATAATGTTTTAAAAAAATATGGTTTCGTAGATAGCGATATAAGTTATTTAAAAAGCGTAAAAAAAACATATAACAAAAATCTAATAATAAACACTACAATATTTGTATTATTTGAAATTATTTTCTTTGTTGTTTCTTATAACAAAAAGAAAAAACAAGATGATGAAATAAATAATTTAACTAACTATTTAAAAAGAATAAACGAAGGAATATATGACTTAGAAATATTAGATAACACTGAAGGAGACTTATCAATTTTAAAAAATGAAATATACACAACAACAATAAGTCTAAAGAAAATATATGAACATGAATATGATGAAAAAATTAAAATAAAGGATAATTTGGCAAATATATCTCATCAATTAAAGACTCCATTAACAGCAATAATGTTAATGATTGATACCCTTATTATCGAAGATGTTGATGAAGTAAAAAAAGTAGAATATCTAAAAGATATAAGAAGTCAAATAGAAAATATTAATTTTTTAATTATAGCATTACTTAAATTATCAAGGTTTGATGCCAATGTCGTAGTATTTGAAAAAAATAAAATAATAGTAAAGAATCTAATCATGGATGTGTTAAAAAATGTTGATATCTTGCGAGAACTAAATGGTGTATCAATTCACACAAAAGGAAAAAGTGATGTATCATTCATCGGTGATTATAAATGGGAATGTGAAGCAATAACTAACATTGTTAAAAATGCAATTGAATATGCAAAAGATGAAAAGAAAGTTTATATTATTTATGAAGATAAACAAGTATATAATGAAATTAAAATAATTAATGATGGAACAATTACTTACGAAGATAAGGAAAATATCTTTAAAAGATTTTATAAAAAAAATAATAATGATAATAACTTTGGAATTGGTTTAAGTCTTGCCAAAGAAATTATTGAAAAAGACAAAGGAACCATTCGTGTTGAATGCAAAAATAATAAAACTATATTTATATTGAAATATTATAAATAAATGATATAATTAGTATAAGAAAGTTGGTGTTTATATGAATGATTTTTACAAAAAAATAAGTGTTAAGAAAGGTTTATTAATCTGGGGTATAATTTTATTTGTATTCTTTATATGTCTTGGTTTAATAATGTATGATTCAGAGAAAAATACAGAATTTGTAAGTATGTCTACTTCCTTGGATGAAGAGACTTATGCAAAATTAAATGTTAAATTGTTGGAAACTGAATTTGCGATTGAATCAGTAGATAATGAAAAAAGATATTATTATTTAGCATATGATGAAAATATTCATCCATATGTAGTTATGTTAACATCAGATATATTAAATAAATTAAAAAGTATTCAAGATTATACAATGAGTAATGAAGAAATGGATGAACCTGATGTAGTAACAATCAAAGGTAAAGTAGAAAATATAGATGATGAAGCATTTGATGCTCTTTATGAATACATAAATGATGGGGAAGAAGAAAGTGATAAAATCACAATAACAGAGTTAAAAAAAGCAGTGGGATTAAATTACTTAGATACTTCATATGATAATAATACTGAAGCAGTAACTTATTTAATAATTTTTGGAATTTTCTCAAGTATTGGTTTAATAATGATAGTTATCTATTTTGTTAGAAAAAATAACTACAAAAAAACAATGAAAGATTATGGTAATATAATTGATAAAATTAAAGATGAATTTGAAAGCGGTAAAGCAATTTATAATAAAACAAGTGGTGTTTTTTTAACAGATAATTATCTTATTGCAACAAATAGTGGTTTAAAATTAATTGATTTAAATGATATTGTATGGATTTATCCCGTAAAACAAAAAAATAATGGAATAACGTTTAGTGAAAGTATCTATGTTGTAACTAGTGATAAAAAGAGTAATATTGTTGCAACATTTACATCAATGGGTAAGAAAAACAAAGCATCTTTTGATGAATTATATCAAGACATAATTAATAAAGCTCCGAATGCATTAGTTGGTTACACAAATGAAAATAAAATGAAAGTTAAAGAATTATACAAAAATTAAAAGGAAGTTAAAACAACTTCCTTTTTTAACGAGAACTTTTTCTTCCTCTTGTACTAACAATTTCTCTTAAGTCTTCCACAGCAACATTTCCTAAAGCTATTTCCTGATTTAATTTTTTCTCTGTAGAAACATCAGGAATAGATCTATTACATACAGTTCTATATATCTTTATATCATTATCAGTCTTTTTAGCAAATACTCCAAAAACACAAAAGACATTATCTTTAACATGTTTTAAAAATATTCTAACTTGATCATCTTTTAACTCTCTCATTTGAAAAAGATTGCCATTATTACTTAACCTTTTAGTGTATCTTTCATTTTTCAAAAATCCATCAATTAAATCAAGTACAGTTTGATAATATTCCTCGGGCATGTCTTTTAAATCAAAAATTAATCTTGCTTTAGTTGGATTACTTGATGGGTGAGAAAATATAAGTTGTTTAGTCTGAGTATTTTCCACATTTTCATCATAAACTTCATCACTAAAATCTTCTTCATTAATATTAATTGCACTTAATTCATTATAATATTTATTAAGAATCATATACCTTTCTAAAGCCTTATAATATAAATCTATACTTTCTTTTCTTAATGATTTATCATTATAAGTTCCTTCACTTAATAAAAGTTCATAATAATCTAAACTTTGAAATAAATAATACTTAATTAATTCATTTACAATATAATTATATTCATTATCAAAATCAGTATGAACTTTATAAGACTCAATAATTTCAATTAATTCTTCATTTGGTATATCACTTTCAAATGACTTAATTTCATCAACTAACTTATTAAGTCTTTGTTTTCTAGATACACTTATATCTATATCATCATACATTTGAAATCCACCATTTAGTATATTTGGTATTTCATTATGCATTTTTTCTGAATATTCTTTTTGTTCATTACGCTTTGAAATAATTAATCTATTATAACAATCTAAATCATTACATAACATTATCTCTTCTTTAGCACTTAAATTACCTTTTGTAGCATAATAATTAATAATTCTTTTAATATTTGAAAATATAAAACCGTAATCATATGATGTGAACCCCGTTTAGTAGACATCAAATAAAAAACTTATGTAAAAAAATCA
>ERZ773224.1275-NODE-1275-length-31859-cov-39.006854_pt1 | contig 31859 bp, 30 predicted proteins | sample MGYA00580526_ERZ773224 | MGnify/ENA primary metagenome ERZ773224 (study PRJEB29015, sample SAMEA2737743) | human gut metagenome | biome: human gut; feature: human-associated habitat; material: faeces | place: China | collected 2012 ... | reverse complement strand
TGCCCTTGACATCCACACCCTCATAGTCATACATTGTGCCGCGCCCGACATAGACAATCGGGGCGGTGATGCCTTCGGGGACGGTGGATGCCGTGGCGTAGGTATAAACAGGGTATTCCGTGCCGTTCACGGTGAAGGATGCGCCGTTGAACTGCCACTTATCGCACTTCGCCGCCGCCTTTTCGACGTCGGACAGCCCAATGCGGCGCATTTCCTCCGCGAGATAATCCGCTGCGGCGTGTTCCGCGTCGCTGCCTGCCTGACGACCGCCGTAGGTGGCGTTATTATGGAGATGGAGGTCAGTGGCGAGGCGGTGCGCGATGGAATAGGCGTACTGGGAATTGGCGGCGCTGCTGAACGCGTCGTGGAGGGACTGCAAAGAGCGTCGCTGATGCGCGGCGGGGGATTCGTCGGCGCGGGCGCACGAGGGCAGCAGCAGGATGCAGACAAACAGGATGAGCAGGAAAATGAACATCGTAAATCCCTCCTAATGCAATGAAATCGCAGGGGTTTCGCGCCTGCGGGCGCGACAAGGGGGCAATGAAAACAGACGAAGTCTACGGTCGCCCCCTTGACCCCTTCGCCGGTCGCCTCTAAGCGACTTTTGGGGTATTGTAACTGATTTTGGTTTCCCAATAAACACGCGGAAACTGTATGATAGACGAAACTAACTCAATCGCGAAAAGGGTGTCGAGAGGGTCGAAGACCCTTCGCGGGTGCAGGGCAGAGCCCTGCCGGAGTCCAGAGGCAGAGCCTCTGGCGCCTCCCCATAAAAAATGCGACTGCCAGCGCAGCCGCATGATACGTTGGTCAGATGTAGTCGGAAATGTAGGGGGCTTCATGCAGCAGCGCGTGGTCAAGACGGGCAATCGCTTCGTCAGAGCCTGTGATGCGCCCGATGCGCGCTAACTTCGCGGCGGTCTTGTAGCCGATAAGCAGGGTCGAGAGCGTCGCGATGCTCATGCGCAGCTCGTAATCCGGGTCGCGGTCGGTCAGTGTGCAGTTCCCGCCCTCGAACCAGACGCGGAACGGGCGGTTGTTCCACGGAAGAAAGGCATCATCAATATCCAAATCGAAGCAGACGCCCTTTTCCTCCGGCGAACAGTGGTAGAGGTGCAGGAACTCTTCCACATCGACGATGCGCCCCATGATGTACGGGCGAATCATCTCGCGGATATCGCCGTCATCCATCTCAAAGGCAATCGGCTCGTTGAAGTAGGAATTGCCGCGCACCTCGTCAATCATCGAGTCATGCGCGCGAATATACTCCCACAAGCCTTCATGCGCCTCACGGTTGATGTAGATCATTTCCTTGATGTGCATGATATCATCCTTGATGAGATAAACCATGTAGCCCATCGGGGTAGCGTGCTGGTCGTAGTAGACGGCAACGACGGTGTCATCTTCGTCCCAGCGCCAGTATTCCTCCCACGCCAGCGAGTTGCGGAACAAACACCCGTGGGTGCTGCTGGCAAAGCGCGTGTGGAGGTTCATAAAATCCTTGTTCTCCCAGTTGACACGGCGGACATAGCCGGGCGCTTTTGCCTTGGACGGAATCTGCCTGTCCTTGACGGTGAAGGAGATTTTGTTGGAGATGATTTCCCAGCCGAAGCGGCGGTAGAGCGGGATGGAGTAAGGGAACAGCATCCCGAAGGGCTGTTTGCGCTCCCGCATGTGTACCAGCGCTTGGTACATCAGGCGCTTCATGATGCCGCGCCCGGTGTATTCCGGGTAAGTGCAGACGCTGGTGACGAACCCGATGGGGTACACCGAGTCGTAGATATTCGCCTTCAAGGGGTAGACGGCAATCTGCGAAATGAGGGTTTCGCGGTCAAAACAGCCCAGCACGTCCGCGCGCTTGAGCACGGGGCACTTGGACTGCTTGATTTCCTCGTCCTTCCAGCCGGTGTCGAACAGTTCCTGCTCCGTCACCTGAAAGGCATAACGAAGCAGGGCGTTGTACTGGTCAAGGTCGTCGGTCGTCAGCGGTCGTATCTGATAGCCCTGCGGCAAATCCATGCTCTGTTCCATGTAAGGAAAACACCTCCTGCGTTACACTGAAATTGTAACGCGAAACGCTGGTGAAGTCAAGGGGAAAAGCGCTGCCGGACTTTTTCAAAATGCGAAGGTTGCACAAATGCGCTTCCTATGCTATAATAAAATGTCCACGGAATGTTCATTAGCGGACATTCCGCGTTCAGACACTTTGCGAATATACCGGGGCGCGCAGGCTGCTCCGTTTTGAAACATTGCAGCAGGAGGTGAGCCGGCACTATGCCGGATACCATGTTCATGAAAGAACGAATGCTCATCACGGGCGGTCACGCGCTTCAGGGAACGGTACACATCAGCGGTGGTAAAAACACGGCGGTGGCGGTCATTCCCGCGACGCTGCTGTGCGACGAGCCCTGCACCATTGAGAATCTGCCGGATATTTCGGATGTTCATGCGCTGGTGGATATTCTTTGCAGCCTTGGCGCAAAGGTGAATTACGAGCCGAACCGCTTCATGACCGTTGACCCGCGCCCGGCGGAAGGCTGGCAGGTCTCCTACCGCGATTCGCAGCGCCTGCGCGCAAGCTACTACCTGCTGGGTGCGCTGCTGGGGCGGCGTGGTCAGGCGGAAGTATACCAGCCCGGCGGATGCGAAATCGGGTCGCGCCCGATTGACCAGCACCTCAAGGGTTTCCGGATGCTGGGCGCAAATGTAGAACAGATGGGCGGGCGCATCAAGGCGAAAGCGGATCTGCTGACGGGCACGGACGTTGTTTTTGACTGCGTATCTGTCGGTGCGACGATTAACGTGATGCTCGCCGCTGCCAAGGCACACGGCACGACCATTATCTACAATGCCGCCAAGGAGCCGCATGTCGTGGACTTGGCGAACTTCCTGAACTCGATGGGCGCGCGCGTCAAGGGCGCGGGCACGGATGTTATCCGCATCTTCGGGCGCGACTATCTCCACGGCGCGAACTACACCGTCATCCCTGACCAGATTGAGACGGGCACGCTGATGATTGCGGCGGCGGCGACGCACGGCGATGTGGAACTGACCGGCTGCATCCCGACGCATATGGAAGCGCTGTCGGCGAAGCTGCTGGAAATGGGCGCGCGCGTGACGGAATCCGACGATACCCTGCGTGTGCGCGGAACGCTGTGCGGCTACCGCGGCGTGAACATCAAGACGCAGGTGTATCCGGGCTTCCCGACTGACCTGCAGCAGCCGATGAGTACGCTGCTGACGACAGCGATGGGACAGTCCATCGTCCGCGAAACCATCTTTGAATCGCGGCTGAAGCATCTGACCGAAATTGGGCATATGGGCGCACACGTTCAATTCGTGGACAACGCGACGGCGATTATCGAGGGCGTGCCAGAATTGTACGGCGCGCCCGTGACGGCGACCGACCTGCGCGCGGGTGCGGCGCTGGTGATTGCGGGCCTGATGGCGCGCGGTGTGACGGAAATCTACGAGCCGGAGTACATCGACCGCGGCTATGAGCATCTGGAGGACAAGCTGTGCTCGCTGGGCGCGGAAATCCGGCGCGAGAAGTTCGAGTGACGGGGTTCCGAAGGATGACCATGAACCGTTCATAATTCATGGCTTCGGATATTGATATATGCCAGGCAGCATCACATCCCTTGCTGTTGGATGCGCTGACTGCGACGGCTCCATGAATCAGGCGCTTGGCTGCTGATTCCGTGGGGCAACCTGCGTTTGGGATAACAAAACAGCCGCAGAGCAAACAGGAGGTGTTGGCGATGCGGAATCCATTTGGCGTATTGGGGTTGGAAGCGTCTGCCGACGCGGATCAGGTGCGCGCAGCATATCGCAAATTGGTAAAAACTTGCCATCCCGATAAATTTCAGGACGAAACGGAACGAAAAGCCGCGCAGGAAAAGATGATTACGCTGAATCTGGCGTATGAGGAAGCGATGAAGCTGGCGGTCAACCGGACGACGGCATCCGCTGCTTTCAACCGCGAACTTGACCAGCAGGATGCGCTGACACTGGCGGCAAAGATGCTCCGGCAGGATAATCCTGAAGCGGCACTGCGGCAGCTCCTGCGCGCATCTACCCGCGACAGCGCATGGTATGCCATGCAGGGAAAAGTCCTCATGGCACTGGAACAGTATGAATCAGCGCACCAGTCCTACCGCGAGGCGATTCGCCGCGAGCCGAACAACAACCTGTACCGGCAGGGGGCGTTGGACGCGGCGGTGGCACTGAAAAAGTCGCGGACACCGTGGGGACGCATTCAGAAGCTGATTCGCCGCTGGAAAAAGGAACACGGAGGGGAAAAAAGATGAAAAGGCTGCTGTCGCTGCTGCTCTGCGCGGTACTGGCGCTGTTCTGTGCGACGACCGCACAGGCGGCTGGCGTGTCCATCACGCTTACGGCATCGGAATACGCGCTGCATTATGCCTTTGATGCGGGCGCGCAAGACCCGTTCGTCATCCTCGAATACGCAACGCCTGCCGAAAAAGGCTGGATGATGCTGTACAGCGAGGACGGGCATTTTGAGGGCGATGTTTCCCTTGCCTACTCCGGCGCGGGCGGCAAAACGAGCGTTGCGCTGACCTCGGCGCGCACGACGGGCAGCATCGGCAAAGCATCGACGACGCTTCCGAAGGCTGCGGATTATCAGAAGCCGACGGGGAAAAGCAACGCGAAAGTGATGGATTTTGTGCTGACGGAAACGCCGGAGGGCTTCCACTATGCGTTCAACGCCATTGGCACGGACTATATGCTCCTCTACTGGCGAAGCAAGGAACAAACCGTCACCCAGCCGGTTTACCCGGACGAAAACGGGCATTACGAGGGCGACGTTATCAGCGATTTGACCTTCGCGCGAACGCAGTTCACCGTGCAGGTGAAAAGCGGATCGGGCAGCATGAAGAAGGAAGCGACCGTCCGCAAGGGCTATCAGGCGCCGGAAGCGCCGCAGCGGCAGGAGGGGCGCTTGAGCGGCGTGACCGTCTGCATTGACGCGGGACATCAGGAAAACGGGCGCTTCGTCAATGAGCCGATTGGGCCGGGGTTGTCCGGTTCAACCAGCGGCAAGGGCGGCATGGCACAGGGAACCAAGACGAATCGCCGCGAGAGCATTGTCTGCCTGGAAATTGGGATGCTCCTGCGCGACGAGCTGCTTCGGCAGGGTGCGAACGTCGTCATGACCCGCGAAGATCAAACGACGTTCCACACGAACATCGAACGCTGTGAAATCGCGGAAGCGGGCGGCGCGCAGATTATGCTCCGCCTGCACTGCAACAACTCCAGCAACCGCAGCAAGCGCGGCATACAGGTTTACGGCCCGCTGAACAGTGACTATGCCAAAGCGGTTGCGGATGCGGACATCTACCGCGAAATGGGGCAGAAGCTGCTGGACGCGATGAAAACGCGTGTCGGAATGACGCTGGCGAACTCCACGGGCATGGTGCGGCTGAACGACAACTATGTCGGCAACAACTGGGCGAAGATGATGTGCTTCCTTGTGGAGATGGGGTATTTATCGAATCCGGCGGAGGAATATCTGCTGGTGACGCCGGTGTATCAGCAATGGCTGGCGGAAGGCATGGCGGACGGGGTGTATGAGATTGCGGTCGCCCGCGGGTGGGTGCAAGCGCAGTAAAGGTGCTGTGCTTGGATTGCGCCCCTCTGTGTGCGGAAGCAAACGCCCTTTACTTTATTGGCAATTTGGCTTTGCCGCAGGGGTTTCGCCTCTGCGGAGGCGACCAAAGGGTAATAAAAACAGACGAATGTCTGCGGTCGCCCTTTGGAAACCTTCGGGGTGCACACCCATGTTTCTTGGTTTTTATTGCGGCTTGGAGGAACGAAAGGTTCACAAACTAATTTATTTCGACAAAAATCAAGTAACTTAGATGGGGATGCGAAGGAGTCCAGAGGGCGATCGCAAAGCCCTCTGGTCGCTCCCGCAGGAGCGAAACCCTGTATAAACATGCGGACACGGCATGAGCGTGTCACCAACCGAATCGCGCGGAAGGGTCAAGGGAGAAACTCCCTTGTGGAAAGGAAAACGTATGAAACGGAAACTGCTGCTGATGCTGCTGTGCGCGGCGCTGGGATTGGGCGCGGCGCAGGCGGAGGTGTACCGGGTGGAGAACGAAGCGAATGTGCCGGCGGATTGGGCGGAGAAGGATACGCTGCGCCTGACCTGCATTGACACGAACCGCTCAGACGCGATGGTGCTGCAATCCGGCGGGGAAGCCATGATGGTGGACAGCGGCGAAGGGCGCTATCGCAGGCGCGTGTATGCGACGCTGGATGGATATGGCATCACGGAACTGAAGTATCTGCTCAACACGCACTGCGACGATGACCACCTGCACGGCTTCATCTACCTTATGTACTCCGATTTGTATCAGGTGGATGCGTTCCTGTCGCCCAACACCACGACGTATGTGGACGAAGAGGGCTACCATCAGCAGGCGGTCAAAGCGACGGGGACGAAGAACATCCCCTATGTGCAGATTGGCGACGGCGACGAATTGACGCTGGGCAACGCAAAGCTGACGATTTTCCGCTGCCCCCTGCCGACGGGGCAGAACAACCGCAGTGCTGCCTGCATGGTGCAGTTTGGGGATTCGCGGGCGTTCCTGACCGGCGACATTGACAACGAGACGATGCAGTGGTACGCCGCGACGTATGGCGAAAAACTCCGCTGCGATATTCTCAAAGCGCCTCATCACGGGTTGGCGACGATTCCGGACAGCTTTGTGGAGCAGACACAGCCGCAGGTGCTGTTCGTCCCGAACCGCTCCGCCCTCAGCACAAAGGTGACGGCGGGCTGGGTGAAGAACCACATGCCGGGCGCGGCGCTCTACTTCTCCGGCGACGGCACGGTTACGATGCTGACCGACGGCACGGACTGGTATATCTGGCAAGAGCCGAACTACGTTGATCCGCAATAAGGAGGGGCTGCTGATGAAACGCATGATGCGTCTGCTGTCGCTGGCGCTGTGCCTGATGCTGGTGCAGCAGACGGCGTTTGCCGCGATTCCGGAGGATTACGTCGTCCGCCACGGCGACCGCGAATCCAAAAAAATCGCGATCACGGTGGATGACGGCTGGAACATGGATGCTGTGTATAAAATCCACGAATTGAGCATTGAACTTGATTTCCCGGTGACGTGGTTTATCGTCGGCAAGCTGTTCTGCGCGGAAGACCGTGAACTGTGGGAAGACGCGCTGGCACACGGCGATGAGTTCGGCAGCCATACATGGAAGCACGCGCAATTGCTGGAATACTCCGAGTCCAGCGCGGATGCGCAGGTGCGCCTGTCGCAGGAGCGCGTGGACGAGGTGCTGGGCTACCACTATCCGCTGCGGCTGCTGCGCCCGCCGTTCGGACACTACATGAACTCCGAGAAGAACTTCCTGCCGATTTTCTATGCGCACGGCGTGGAGAAGGTCGTCCTGTGGGATGTGGCGCAGACCGAACCTTATCAGGCATTCCGCGATACCCAGAACGGCTCGATTCTGCTCTATCACGCGCGAATGGCGGACTATGAGTGCCTGAAAACGCTGATTCCCATGCTGCGCGACGCGGGATTCGAGTTCGTGACGGTTTCTGATTTGCTGGGGCTTGAACCGCTGGTGCTGGACAAGCCCGACGATGTGGAAGCGACCGATGCGCCCGAAGCGACAAAGCTCCCGGAAACGACGAAAGCGCCGGCAGTGACGAAAGCCCCGATGCCGACGAATCCGCCGAAGCCGACGGATGTGCCGGAAGCGACGGACGTGCCGGAAGCGACGGAAGCGCCGAAGCCGACGGACGTGCCAGAAGCGACGGAAGCGCCGAAGCCGACGGACGTGCCAGAAGCGACGGACGTACCGAAGCCGACGGACGTGCCGGAAGCAACGGACGTGCCGAAGCCGACGGAAGTGCCGAAGCCAACGGACGTGCCAGAAGCGACGGACGTGCCGAAGCCGACGGATGTGCCGAAGCCGACGGATGTGCCGAAAGTAACGGAATAAGCAAACAGCTCCCTGATGGCAGCAAAAATCTGCTTCATTGGGGAGCTGAATTTTTGTCTAAAAACGGAAATTTGTACATTTATCGTATTATATAAAAACGGGTCAGGAGAATGTGCTTCCCTTGACCCGCATTCGTTTACTTATCCGCTGGACGGTGCGTTGCTTCCCAATTGTCATAGTCATCCAGGAAACTGTATTCCTTTTCGCCAATTTTCCAGCCCGGCATGGTGTCCAGACTGACGGCGTGAATCGCGCTGAAGACGTTCTTCTCTACATCGGGGTTCGTCTCCCGAAGCGTTTTCAGCAGCTGCTTGATTTCCGCGCGCTTCGAGTTGCCGATGCCATCGCCGCTTTTGTCGCGCTCTTCGGTCAGGCGGCAGGCGCAGGCGATAAAGTGCAGGGCGTTGAAATCGCGCCAAGCGCAGATGTCCTCCTCGTGGATGCAGTACATTGGGCGAATCAGCTCCATGCCGGGGAAATTGCGGCTGTGCAGCTTCGGCAGCATGGCCTGCAGCTGGGCGCCGTAGAACATCCCCATGACGGTCGTCTCCACAACATCGTTGAAGTGATGCCCAAGTGCGATTTTGTTGCAGCCCATTTCCTGCGCACGGTCGTAAAGGAAACCGCGGCGCATCCGGGCGCAGAGGTAGCAGGGATTTCGCTCGGCGATTTTCGTTGTCTCGAAAATGCTGCTGTCAAAAATGCGGATGGGGATTTCCATCAGGGCGGCATTGTCGATGATGCGCTGGCGGTTTTCGGCATTGTAGCCGGGATCCATGACGAGAAACTCCGTCTCGAAGGGAATGTCGGTGTGGCGCTGCAGCAGCTGCATCATTTTCGCCAGCAGCATGGAGTCCTTGCCGCCGGAGATGCACACAGCGATGTGGTCACCGGGAGCAATCATCTTGTACTGCTTGATGCCGCGGACGAACGGCCGCCAGAGCGGTTTGCGGAAATCGGAGAGGATGCTGCGCTCGATGCGTGCAGCAGGGGATAGGGTACGCGGCATAGGGCGTACCTCCTTTGTCGAGTGAATTGGTGTGTTTACCGCGTCTATTGTAGCATACTTTCCTGCGTTTGTCATGGAGAAAATTCGCCAATACCGCATACTGTTTCCGGATCGTTCAGTCCTGTCCATCCTCATTTTTCTTCGGCGTGATGCGCGATAAGACTGGATTGCGATAATAACCATCGGGGTCAAGCTGCATGGTTTTCATAAGCGCCGCCGCATCCAGTTCCGCATTGTCCAGCCCGTCGTACATTTCAACAGGCTGACCGCCGCGGTTTGACCAAAGATGGCTGTGATTGTTCAATTCACAGAGGCGGTTCGCGAATGTTTCAAACTGCGGCTTGGTAAACTGAATGCCGGCTTCTTCAAGCAACTCCACATAGTAAGAAAATTGATCGCAGACAAATGACAGCAGAATCCCGCGCTGGATTTTTTCCATGATGCGCTGCAAATATGGCCTGTTTGCTTCTTCGGCAACCGCTTTTTTGCGCCACGCCGCCTTATAATCGTCATAATCCCAGTGGTCATCTCTTGTCCAGAATATAACCTCTGACAACGCCTTGCCGCGCAGAGGCGTGCCGTCGGGCGCAGTGGTTTTGGCGTTCGGAGCGACATGGAGGTTTGCCAGAAAGAAGCGGAGAGAACGTGCTTCCGGCGTTTCCCAGAAATAATTCGGGTCGGCATACGCATAGAACACATCGTGTGCGGGAACGACACAGGGCTTATCGTCCTGATAGCTCAGCAGCTTGTAATACTCATTCAAGCCCCAAATGTTCGGGTAAATCAGCATTCTATGAACCAGCTCGGCATCCTGAATGCTGATGGACGTCTCCTCTTCGTACAGGTCAGGCAGCAGCATGATGGCATAGGCATGCTTTTCAACGCGCACAATTTCCGCAAAGGAAAAGAAATCCTTGCGGAGAATCTTTTTCTTGGCAGTCAATTCCGGCTCAACATGCTGAAAAAGCTCCCATGCGTGCCAGAGTGTCATCGTCCCATAAAGATTGGCACAGGCATCAAAGAAACGGTGGAGGAGGTCAAGGCGCGCTTGCCCTTCTGCGGTGCTGTTGTCAAGTCGATGATGGGTGTCGATGGCAAGCCGTGTGTATAGGCGCGAGAGTTCTGTTTTGCTGACGGGTTTGGGCATTTTGACGCTCATGCGGATTCCTCCCTTCAAGCGGAAAAACAACTGCTTTCATCAGCTATTATAACACGAAATCACGATGGGGGCAAAGGGAATTTTCTTTTTCGCAAAAGCGGCGGAAAATGCGGATTTTCCCTTGACGGACAGGGCAAATTTTGCTACAATAAACCTTTGGCTGAGGGGCATTTTCCTCTCGGCTTCTTAGGGGACTGATACTATTTCTGGATTCACCTGCGCCATTTGCTTGCGCCTTTTCATCCGGAAATAGTATGAATACGGAAAGGAAAGCAATATGTCAGAAAAACAGGAACAGCAGAACACGGAACGCAGCCGGATGCTGGGCACGATGGAGATGCGCAAGCTCGTGCCGACAGTGTCCGTACCGATTATGGTGTCGATGCTGGTGCAGGCACTGTATAATATCGTCGATGGGATTTTTGTCGGGCAGTATTTGCCGGATGCGCTGACGGCGGTCAACCTCGCTATGCCGATGCAGATGCTGATGATTGCTGTTTCGACCGGCATGGGTACGGGCATCAACAGCTTGATTTCACGTCGGCTTGGCGAAAAGCGCCCGCATGAGGCGCGCGACGCCGCCCGCCACGGCATCCTGATTGAGGTTGTCGGCTGGCTGCTGTTCGTTATCGTCGGGCTGTTCTTCGCCCGCGCGTATATCGGCATGACGAACCCGAAGGCGGAAGTGCTGGAAATGGGCACGCTGTACCTGCGCATCGTCTGCACGCTCAGCTTGGGGCAGTTCATGTCCATTTGCTTTGAACGCATGATGCAGGCGACGGGCAACACAACGCTGTCGATGATTACCCAGCTGTCCGGCGCAGTGACGAACATCATCCTTGACCCGATTCTGATTTTCAGCTGCCAAATGGGTATCGCCGGCGCGGCGATTGCGACGGTTATCGGTCAGGTCGTGAGCTGCACCGTCGGTTTCACCCTGAATCAGTGGAAAAACCGGGAACTGCGCCTGACGCATGAGGGCTTCCGTTTCGACTGGAAGACGGTGCAGAATATCCTCGTCGTTGGCATTCCGTCCACCATCATGCAGGCGATTTCCTCCGTCTGCACGACGCTGATGAACATGATTCTGGCAGGCTTTGGCGATATTTATGTGAACGTTCTGGGCGTATATTTCAAGCTCCAGTCGTTTGTCTTTATGCCGGTGTTCGGGCTGTGCAACGGCATGGTACCGATTGTGGGCTACAACTTCGGCGCGCAGAAGAAAAAGCGCGTCTACGAGTGCGTCCGCGTGTGTCTGGTGTATGCGCTGGTGATTATGGCGGTTGGCGCGCTGCTCTTCCTTGCTGTGCCGAACCTGCTGATGATGCCGTTCGACTCCTCGGCGGACAAGGCGCTGACGGCGGAAGGCTGCATCGCCCTGCGGATTATCTGCTCGCACTTCCTGATTGCGGCGGCGGGCATTACGCTCAGCACGGTTTTCCAGGCGGTCGGCCGCGGCACATACAGCCTGATTATGAGCCTGTGCCGCCAGCTGATTGTGCTGCTGCCCGCGACGTGGGCGCTGTCCCTTATCGGCCCGAACGCCATCTGGTGGGCGTTCCCGATTGCGGAAATCGTCTCGCTGACGATTTGCCTGCTGCTCTACCGCAAGTGCGACCGCGAACTGATTGCGCCGCTGCCGGAAGAATAACGGTATTTATACTATTTCCAGATTCAACTGTGCCATCTGCTTGCGCCGCGAATTTTCATCTGGAAATAGTATTAGGCAACACTGCCCGACGCGCCGCCGAGTTGCGCGGTGCTGCCATTATAGAAGAATCGCCCGATGCGCGGGAAATGCTCCGCACGCATCGGGCGATTTCTTTATCATGACTGCATTTTGCAAGGAACTATGATATCCATTGTCAGATGTACAATTCAGACTGTCAAAGACGCCGTTTCGCGCAGCAGTGAAGCGGCGTCAAGCACATGCAAGAGAGCAGTAAAGCATGGCATCAGGTGTTTTTTCTTTTTTATGTTCGTTTTTCAGGGACTTGCGCAATCACTGTACAGATGCTATAATATTGTCACAGTGATTGAACAGACTGGAAACGGGAAAGAAGTTCCGTATCTTTTTGTGGCAGATGGAACGCTGACAGCAACGAATGTCGTTCTGTCAAGAACCACAAAATGAATAGTAAGATACGTCAAAACAAGGGAGGCATGACCTATGAAACCGTATTGCATGATCAGCAATGCAAAGACCTTCGCTTTCTCCGCAGAAAATCCCACAGGAGCCAGAGCGGGCGGTTCCAAAGGAGGAGACTGCACCAAGCTCAGTCCGACCGTGGCGATTCGCGCAGGGGAGACGGTGACGCTGGTGGACACCGACGGTCCCGGAATGATCCAGAGCATTTGGTTTACCGGCTACGTTGGACACAGCTTCGTGATCCGCATGTACTGGGACAACTGCGAATATCCTTCCGTGGAAGCGCCCATTTCCGCATTTTTCGGAACCGCATACGATGAGAATTTTGTGGACAGGGATGGAAAATACGCGGTGCTCAACTCCGCACAGATCCTGGTGGCTCCCGGACGGGGACTGAACTGCTACTGGGAGATGCCTTTCAAAAAGCACTGCCGGATCACCATGGAAAACCGCGGCGAAAAGGATCAGAGCCTGTATTATATCATCACCGGCTGTCACTGTGAGGTGCCTGACGAGATCGGATATTTCCACGCTTCCTACCGTCAGGAGCATCCCGTTCAGAAGGGGCGTTCCTACACCATTATCGATGGCATTCAGGGAAAAGGTCAGTTCGTGGGCGTGACCCTGGCCACCGGAATGAACGGAAACAACACCTGCTGGGTGGAAGGCGAAGCCAGAATGTACATAGACGATGATAAATATCCTTCCATTCACTATACAGGCACAGAGGATTATTTCTGCGGCTCCTACGGCTTTGGAAATGATGTTCAGATCAAATCCTATCAGACTTACAGCGGTCTCTACAGCGGAATGTACGCCATTTACGGTGATAACCGTGCATTTTACAACGGTCAGCAGAGATTCCTGCTGTACCGCTTCCACGTCGCTGACCCGATCCACTTTGAAACCGGATTTCGCATGACGCTGGACAACATGGGATGGACTGGACCGCGGTACGACGACTATACTTCCTGCGCATACTGGTATCAGACGCTGCCGTCCGCGCCGCTGAAACCGCTGCCGTCGGACAAAGAGATGATCATGAAGTGACCGCCGCAGGCTAATGGGTGAAAAGCATTACAAAAAAATTCAGGGTGTCAAGCAAAAGCACTTGACACCCTGTTGCCTTTATCCTATTTTCAGATAAGCATGCGCCAAGGCGTATGCAGCTGGCGCAGGTGCATTCGGAAATAGAATTACCTTGCAAGCACCTTCTGATGATAGACGCATTTTCCGCAGAACGGACACGTCATCTTGCGGGCTGTGCCGCGATGCAATGCCATCACGACGGCTTTCATGGTCGGTATGTAACGTTCTCCACATTCAGGACATTCGTAATAGCCGGTGTCATGCTCGATTTTCACGCCGATAAAGCAGGTCGCAAAAACCACGGCAATACCAAACGCCCATAGGACGATTGCGAGGGCAAGATGGTCTTTTGCCAGATAACACCCAACAAGAATCATCGTGAGCGATACAGCAATCGTCATGCAGGCAAGCACTTTTTCCAGCTGAAGAATCCGCCGATTCGCTGATTCTTCCTGCTGCTTCATTTCCAGAAGCAATGCATCGAAAGCCTTCTGATGCGCTTCCGTCGTCATTCGCTCCCCGCGAAAAAGCTCGCTCAGCTGAATGTTCAGCAGATCGCATAATTCGGGCATAATGGCTGCATCCGGCAGATTTCGCCCGGTTTCCCATTTGGATACCGCGCGGTCTGTGATACCTAACTTTTCTGCAAGAACAGTTTGGGTGAAGCCCTGCTCTTTTCGGCAGGACGCAATGAACTTCCCGATTTTCTCCTGATTCATGCGGAAGCACCTCTCTTCTGGCTGTCATTCTATCACGGAAAAGAGACTTTGCACACGAACCAGCGGTTGATATGCCCGAAATCGCGATTTCACGGAACTCTACCGCGGGTTGAGCGGCTTTATTCCGCTTCCGCCGGCAGGAACGGGAGCGTCAGCGCCTCCATGCCCTCGGAGGAATCCATCGCCGCCAGTTCCTCTTCGCGCGCCATCACCAGCGCCCGCAGCGTCTTGTTGATGGATTCGGCATTGCTGTACTTCGGCGTTTTGCTGGCATCGTAGTTCATGTCAATCTGCATCAGGTGCAGCACATGCGCCGCCAAAGGCCCGGTGATGAACTTCGGCTGATAGTTGTTCACCTGCACGGTGTCGCCCGCCGCGCGGTCAATGCCGGTGGTCTGTACGGGATAGAGGGTGATTTGCTGCCCCTTGTAAGTGCCGTCGTCGCCAAACGTCAGCACGGCGCGGAGCATCAGTGCGGGCGCGGCGTCCTGCACGGCGGGGGTGCGGTTCTTGTTCTCCTGATACGCCTTGCGGTTGCCACCGAAGCAGAAATTGCCCAGCGAGTAGAACGCACTGCGGCTGTTGATGACATCCATGCCCATGACGACGTGCGCATGGTGACAGATGACCAAATCTGCCCCAGCGGAAATCGCCATTTTGGTGAAGATGGTCTGCGGCTTAGTACGGTGGCGGCCGTACTCCTGTCCGCCGTGGAGGATGGCAATGACCGCGTCCGCCTGACCGGACTGCTTGATTTCCGTAATCTGCTGACGGAGATACGCGCCGTTGCCATTGGGGTCTTGTGGGTTGTAGTCGTCCCAGAGCAGGCTCATCAGGCAGATGGTCACGCCGTCCTTGGTGTAGAAGTAGAACTTTTCCGTTTCGGGGTCGCGGTTCTTGTTGTATGTGCCAAACCAGCCGAGACCTTCTGCTTCGACAGCGGCAATCGTATCGCGGAAGCCCTGTGCGCCGTAGTCAAACGCATGGTTGTTTGCCAGCGACGCGACTTCCACGCTCGCGGCGGAAAGCACCTTGGCGTACGCTACCGGCCCGCGGAACCAGTAGCCATCGTCGCCTTTGCCCTTGTCGCGCGGGTAAAGGGCGTTGTTGTCGGTCAGCACGCCCTCCAAATTGACGACGGTCAGGTCATCCTCGGCAAAGAAATCCGCGAAGTTTTTGAGGAAGTACCCCGCGCCTTCGCGCTCATAGACGGCAAAGAAGCTGTCCTCGGCGGTGCGCAGGTAATCCTCGCCGCCAAGGGTGATATCGCCAGTGAAGGTGAGGGTGATGGTCTTGTCCGCCAGCGCGAAAGAGGGGAGAAGACAGAGGAGCAGCAGCAGGCAGGTTATCTTCCGCATGTTAATCCTCCATCACCGTCGGCGGGATAAGGGTGAAAGTGTAGGGATCATCCAGCGTGCCCGTGCCGCCGGAAATCTCGCTCGCGCTCAAAGACAGATAGCACGCGGGCCGCATTCCCTCGTCCAGCGTGATGACGTTGATGCGCCCCAACTCGCCCTTGGACTTGATGCACCGCGCGTGGCGGGCGTCGGAGGAGGACTGGGAGCGCGTCCAGTAGGGGGAGTGACCGCCGCGCTGACTGCCGTACTTGAACAGCCCATTCGCCAGCGCGTAGGGTGTGCCCCACGCCTTGCGGCTTTCATTGCTGGTGAAGCCGTACGCCTTGTTTTTCAAATCCGCGTCGCTGGCGAGGAAAAACAGACCGAACGTGTCATCCGGGGTCAGCATGGCACGCTCATCGTCCGTGAAGCAGTTCTGGGCGAAATCACCGCAGAGGTAGCGGCTCATTTCGGTTTGGGTGAAGTCACCGTTGAAGCCGGGCTTCTTCTTGTTGGTGGGCTTGTTGGCGTACTCCTGATAATCGCTGTGGATGGGGCGCGCCTCCAGCACATATTCGCTCAGCAGATACGCTCTGCCGTCCTCAACGCTCAGCACGCGCCAGACAATCGGCTCGACGCCGCCGTCCGCATCCTGTGGGCACTGGCCCAGCGTGACATAGACATAGCCGGATTTGGCGTCGTAGCCGCGCAGGGTTACATCTGCCAGCGCACAGGAGACCATCAGCAGCGCGACAAGAAGCAGCGCAATGATTCGCTTCATTGTAATAACCTCCTTCAGGTTTGCACTTCCTATCATACCATACCCACGCGCGAAAGTCCACGAAAAACAGCGGAATTTACATTCTGATTGCGGAGGCGGCGTTTCGCTTGCGAAAAACCCAAATTTTTTGCATTTTCCCTCTTGACAGCGCTGCCAAAGGATGATATAATAATCCATGTCGCCGCGGTTCGACCGAAGAACCCCGCGCAGACACCACTTGGCTGTGGTGCAAAGGTCACTGAGCTAGCGAAAGGCTCTGTGCATCGGGAGCAGTACAGGACTTGGGAGCATAGCTCAGCTGGGAGAGCATCTGCCTTACAAGCAGAGGGTCACAGGTTCGAGCCCTGTTGTTCCCACCATCATTCAAGTGGCCCGGTAGCTCAGTTGGTTAGAGCGCCAGCCTGTCACGTTGGAGGTCGAGGGTTCGAGCCCCTTCCGGGTCGCCATCTTTCGCCTTGGTAGCTCAGTCGGTAGAGCAGCAGACTGAAAATCTGCGTGTCGGTGGTTCGATTCCGCCCCAAGGCACACATATTATGCGGTAGTAGCTCAGTTGGTAGAGCGCCACCTTGCCAAGGTGGAGGTCGCGGGTCCGAGCCCCGTCTACCGCTCCATTTCTTATTATGGTGCCATAGCCAAGTGGTAAGGCAAAGGTCTGCAAAACCTTCATTCTCCAGTTCAAATCTGGATGGCACCTCGCAAAGAGCTGATTGAAAAATCGGCTCTTTTTCTTATGCCCGAAACGAATCGGCGAATGCCGCAAGAGACATTCGCCGATTCGGGGCTTTACCGCGCAAGGGAAAGGAGCCATTCGACCTGCTTCTGCAGCCCTGCGCGCAGGGGGGTGCTGGGCAAAGCAATCCCCGTGCGGCGCAGCTTTTCCAGCGAATACGCGCGATGGCACAAATGCCCGCTGAATTGGGGATGCGCTTCCAGATAGCCGGCTAACGGAATTTCTTCAATACTTACCGGAACGTTCAAAATTTCTCCGAGCAAAAGGTAATAAGCAGCGTTGGAAACAATATCCGGTCCGCCGATGCAGAAAATCTCATTGAAGGCTGTGGAGACGGGGATGCTTTCCAGCAGGACGCGGCACAGGTCATCCACATAGATGGGGTGAATCAGAAATTTGCCGCCGCCTACAAGCCGCAGCGGTTCGCCGCGCTTCATACGGGCGATCAGATCCGGCTGCCGGGAATGCTCCGGGAAACAGCCGACCTGTGAACCCGCGCCGAAAATATGCCCCGGACGGAAAATTGTCCACGCGAAAGGAGATTCGGAATGCGCCGCCGCGTCCAGAAAAACCTCCTCCATCTGCCGCTTGCTGCTCCCGTAGCCGCCGTCGTGCAGATAAACGCCGGTTTCGTCCTGCGGAACGCGCTTGTAGGCGGGGTGGTACACGGAATCGGTGGAAATCACCAGCAGGCGATTCGTGAAGGCGGGCAGCACCGACAAATCGACTGATGCGGAGGCCGCGTCGCGGCAGATGCAGTCCAGCGCAGCGTCCCATTGCAGCTGCGCGCTGGCGAGCGCGGCGCGAAGGGCAGCCGGGTCGTGCGCGTCGCACGTCAGCGCGTGAACGTCTTCGGGAATCGGGCGATTGCCGCGTGTAACGCACCAGACCTCGTGCCCCTGCGCTGTCGCTATCTGCGCCAGACGTCCGCTGACAAACCCGCTGCCGCCTAAAATCAACAACTTCATGTTCCTTGCCTCCTCCTGACGGGAAAAGCAGCGCGGCTTCTCCTGCGAATTTGTCTGTATCATACCAGAATCCGGCGGAAAAAGCAATCCGGAGCGTATGGAGAAGGAAACCTGCGCAGGGTGAACTGCTTTCATATAAATAGCTTGCAATAATGCGCTGTTCAAATACTTTTTCAACCTTTACAAGCGGCGTTTTTTTCGGTATAATGAGAGCATCCGCGCCAATGATGCCGCTGAGAGCGAAAGCATCAGACGAAAATGCAGCTGGTGCGGAAATAATTATCGTAGGGTACTCGAAAAGAGACTCGAACGGAGGAAAAAATGAATACTCGCAATGGCAATCTGGTCAATCTCGTGACGCTGGCGCTGCTGATGGCGCTGATTTTCCTGATGGGACAGACACCGCTGGGGCTGATTCCGCTTGGATTTTGCAACGTGACGCTGCTGGTGATTCCGGTCGCGGTCGGGACGCTGTTCATGGGGCTGAAATACGGCGTGCTGCTGGGCTTGACCTTCGGGGCAACAAGCTTTGTGTCGGCGCTGCTTCGTCCATCTACGCTGGTCGGCACGCTGATGGGGGCGTCGCTGCCGATGGTGATTGTGATGACCTTCCTGCCGCGTTTGATGGTGCCGGTGGTGATTCACTTCGTCCACAAGGCAATGGCGCATAAGCTGGAAAAGACGGGTCTGGCGGTTGCGGCGGCCTGCGGCAGCCTGACGAACACAATTTTGTATCTCGGCTTGATGTTGATTTTCTACATGATCTGCGGCATTGACAATACGGCGGTGCTGACGGCGATTGGCGCAACTGCTGGCGGCGCTGGCCCGCTGGAAGCCGTTGCTGCGGCGCTGATTACACCCCCGATTGTGCTGGCGCTGCGCAAGGCAATGCACAAGAAGACGGCGTAACAAGGGGGGGGCTTGCCCCCTCGCGCAATTGAACTGGTCTGTACGGCAAGTGAACGATTCCCGCTGATGGCTGAAACGTCGGCCATCAGCGATTCTATAAGGAGGTATGGAGGATGATCCTCACCCTCGACATTGGCAATACCAACATCAAAACTGCCCTCTTTGACGGCAAGGAAATGCGCTATTACTGGCGGATGTCCACGAACATCCAGAAGTCGTCCGACGAATACGGCATCGTGCTGGTGAACCTCTTTCAGCATGTCGGCGTTCGCCCGGAAGAAGTCGAGGGTATCATGATTTCCTCCGTCGTGCCGACTATCAATTTTACCATTGAACACATGTGCCAGAACTACTTCGGGCAGACGCCGCTGTTCGTGGTTCCGGGCATCAAAACGGGCATCAACATCCGCTACGAGAACCCGCGCGAACTGGGCAGCGACCGAATCGCGAACGCAGTGGCGGCGTATGAGGAGTACGGCGCGCCGACGATTTTCATCGACTTCGGCACGGCAACGACGTTTGGCGTGGTCGGAGAGGGCGGCGTGTTCCTTGGCGGATGCATCTGCCCCGGCGTGAAGCTCGCCAGCGAAGCCCTTGTCACCGGGACGGCAAAACTGCCGCGCTTTGAACTGACGAAGCCGGAGCACGTCATTGGGCGGACGACGCTGACGAACCTGCAATCCGGCATGTATTATGGGTATGTCGGATTGGTGAAGAACATCGTCCGCAAAATTAAGCAGGAATTGGGGCAGGAAGCCACCGTCGTCGCGACGGGCGGCATGGCGGTGATGATTGCCGAGGAAAGCAAGGTCATTGACAAGCTGGATGGGCTGCTGACGCTGAAAGGACTGCGGCTTATCTACGAGCGGAACAAGGGCTGATTAAGCGAGAAAAGAAGGCATATAAAAGCAGGAGGAAGCAGACAAAATGAAGGAAGTTGTAATCGGATTTCTGGGCTGCGGCAATGTTGGCGGGGGCGTGTGGTCGCTGCTGACAGGCTTTTCCCGCGAGATTGCTCACCGCGACAGTCTCTCCATCCGCATCAAGCGGGTGCTGGTGCGCGATGTGAACAAAACCCGCGCCTGCGGTGTGCCGCATGAACTGCTGACAACGAACGCGGACGACGTGGTGAACGACCCGGAAATCAGCATCGTTGTCGAATTCATGGGCGGCGAACAGCCTGCGACGGACTACATGCTCCGCGCGCTGGAAAACGGAAAGACCGTTGTCACGGCGAACAAAGTCGCCATTGCCCTGAATTGGCACCGCCTGCAAGCCGCTGCACAGCGCAACCACGTCGGTCTGTACTACGAAGCGAGCGTCTGCGGCGCAATTCCGATTATCAACACCCTCATGCAGCCCCTGCAAGCGAACCGCATTGATTCTCTGATGGGCATCATCAACGGCACGACGAACTACATCCTTTCCCGTATGTACGAAAACGGCGAGGACTACGAAGCCGTGCTGCACGATGCACAGCAGCTGGGGCTGGCTGAACCGAACCCATCCGCCGATGTCGAGGGACTGGACGCGGCCTATAAGCTCTCTATTATGGCGAGCCTTGCCTTCCACGCGCGCGTACCGTTCAGCAAGGTCTATCGTGAAGGCATCACGAAAATTACGGCGGTGGATATTGCCTATGCGCGTGAGATGGGCTATGTGCTGAAACTGCTGGCGATTGCCAAGCGCAGTGGGAGCACCATCGAGGTTCGCGTGCATCCGACGCTGATTGCGCACGACCATCCGCTATCGCAGGTCAACGGCAGCTTCAATGCCGTCTATCTGCACGGCCACGCTTGCAAGGAAATGATGCTGCAGGGTCGCGGCGCGGGCGATTTGCCGACGGCGAGCGCGGTGGTGGGCGACATTCTCCATGCCGCAACGGTGGATGTGCATGTGCATCCGACGTTTGTGAACAGCGCAAATGCAGATGCGTCGCTGGTGTTCACGAACGACTGGAAAACGCGGTATTTCCTGCGTTTGTCGATTCAGGACGAGCCGGGTTCGCTGGCGAAGATTGCGACGTGGCTGTCGAGCGAGCAGGTGTCGATTGCAACGATGATGCAGAAGGCGGAGCTGGCGGGGAGCCGCGTGCCGCTGATTATCATTACGCACGAGGCGAATGAACAGGCGATTCGGGCGGCATTGGCGAAGTTTGCCCCGGAGGTCTGCACGGTGGAAAATATGATTCGGGTGGAATAATCAGGGAATCATATTTGGTGACATGATGGATGCTTTAAGATGATAAGGAAGGCGATTTTCATGCAGACCATTACCGTACCGCTGGGCGAAAGAAGCTATCCGATTCATATCGAACGCGGTCTGCTGGCGAAAACGGGCGAAATGATTCGTGAGAAGCTCGGCGACATTGCGGTCGCGGTTGTCAGCGATGACCATGTTGCGCCGCTGTATATGGAAGAAGTCGTGTCGTCGATGGAAAAGGTCGGTCTGCGCGTGTGCAGCATTGTTCTGCCGCACGGCGAGCAGACGAAGTGCCTGAAATCGCTGGAAACGCTGTATGCCTTCCTCTGCGAACATCATCTGACGCGCAAGGATGCCATCGTCGCGCTGGGCGGCGGGGTGATTGGCGATTTGGCGGGGCTGGCGGCGGCGACGTACCTGCGCGGCGTGCATTTTGTGCAGCTGCCGACGACGCTGCTGGCGCAGGTTGATTCCTCTGTCGGCGGGAAGGTCGCAGTCGATTTGCCGCAGGGGAAGAACCTCGTCGGCGCATTCTATCAGCCGGAACTGGTGCTGGTAGACCCGGATTCGCTGCGGACGCTGACGGATGATTTCTGGCGCGACGGGCTGGGCGAAGTCGTTAAGTACGGGTGCATCGGGGACGAGGCGCTGTTCCGGCTGCTGGAAGAGAACGCGGGCGGTGGGCGGATTGCGCTCATGGGCGTTATCGGGGAAATCCTGACGCACTGTATCCAGTATAAGGCGAACATTGTGGCGCAGGACGAGCACGACACCGGGCTGCGCATGACGCTCAACTTTGGGCATACCATCGCCCACGCGGTTGAAACCTGCCAGCACTATACCGGGATGCGCCACGGCGAGGCGGTCGCGCTGGGGATGCGCGTTATTACCGCGATGACGGAAGAGAAGGGCATGACGGAGCAGGGGACGAGCGCGAGGCTGAATCGCCTGCTGGATGCGCTGGAAATGCCCCGTCGGCTTCCGGCGATTCCCGAAAAGGACTTGCTGAACGCCATGACGCTGGACAAGAAGTCCGCCGGGAAACAGCTGCGCGTGATTACGCTGGACAAAATCGGCGTGTGCCGCATTGTACCGACGGATGTTGATTTCTTTCAGGGCATGACGGCACAGAAATTCGTACAAAACTGACAAGGAACAACAATTTTTTTGCTGACCCCTTCCCAAATCACGAAAAATGGCGTACAATAGAGAATGCGGAAATAGGAGCGTTCCGTGCGGGCTGAAGGATTCACCCGCTGGAACGCTTTTTTGCAATTAAATTTCCACCCAAGAAAGCAGGTGAACCCTCTCATGACGCAGGAACAGGAGCAGCAGCTGTCGCAGACGATGCTCGCGATGATGCAGAGCGGCGGCGACGCACCGAAAAGCACGGTGGAGGTTCCGGTGTACGCGTGGCGGCTGATTCGCTGGGAAGCGGACGTCCCGCTGACAGAAGAGCAGCGGCAGGAGGTGCTGGCGATTGTACCGGAGGCGATGGCGCTGTGCGGCGTGAGCGCGGCTTGCTTCGCGGCGGATGGCGACGTGATGACGGTGCTGCTGGCGCTGACGCGATTCCCCGCGCGGGCGCATCGCGACCCGGTGCTGTGGCTGTGCGCCCATGCGCTGATGGAACAGGCGTCCGTCGCGCTGGAACAGGACGGCACAATGTTCATCGGGGAGGAATTTGACCTCGCGGCGACGTGGGCGGAACACTTGAAGCCCATGCGGGAAATCAGCGACTGGTGGACGCGCGTCTCGCCGCTGGACGGCGCGGCGGCGCATCGGCATCGGAAGGAATTGCAGACATGCATCAAGCGGCGGCAGTACGCGGTGTTGGGCGGGTATGTATCGCGCGCGCTGCGGGAGGATCAGAACCTGTCGGTGACGTGCTTTGCGTTCGTGCCGCTGGTGATTGAGGCGATTTGGAGCCAGCACGCGGAATTGTCCCTGCGGACGCTGACGGAGGGGCTGAATCTCAACGAGATGACGCGCCGCCCGCGTCAGGCGCTATTGGCGTGGCTGAATGCCTTGCAGCCGTCTCTGTGCGCGTGTCCGCAGCCGGGGAACGCCAAGCCGATTGAGAAGGTGATTGACTCGATTCGGGCGGACTGCTCGCTGCCGTACTCACAGGCAAATTTGAGCCGTTCGCTGGGGCTGACGCCGGCGTACTTCTGCCGGCTGTTCCACGAAAAAACGGGGCAGCACTTTTCGACCTTCCTGACCCGGACGCGGATGGAGAAGGCACAGATGATGCTCTCCAGCAAAGAACCGCAGACGCTGGGCGAAATCAGCGCGGCGTGCGGGTATCCGAACAAGAGCTATTTCTGTCAGGTATTCAAGAAGTACACCGGGATGACACCGGGGGAATATCAGGCGATGGCGAAGGAAAAGTAATTCCTGCGCGAAAGGAGGGGCAAAGCTCATGAATCAGGCGGATGCGATTCGCCAAAAGCTGCGCGAAATCGAAGCGGCGAATCAAGTGAAAATTCTGTATGCGGTGGAATCGGGAAGCCGAGCATGGGGTTTTGCCTCGCCGGACAGCGACTATGACGTGCGATATGTGTTTATTCGCCCAATAAAGGATTATCTGCGCATTGACCCGCTGCCTGACCATATCGACGGTCCGCTGGACGAAGTGCAGGACTATTCCGGGTGGGACATCAAGAAGGCGCTGGGGCTGCTGGGCAAGTCGAATCCGTCGCTGATAGAATGGCTGTATTCCCCGGTTGTGTATGCGCAGACGGCGGCATGGCGGCACTTCGCGGACTGTGCCGATGCGTATTTTTCGGTGGAGCGGAATCTGCATCATCAGTATGCGTCGGCGCATAGCACATGGCGAAATTTCTTGCAGGGCGAACAGGTGCGGTTGAAAAAGTACCTGTATGCGCTGCGCCCGTTGCTGTGCTTCCGCTATGTGGAGCAGTACGGGAACGTTGCGCCTGTGCCGTTTGACAAACTGTGCGCGGCGGTGCTGCCGGATTCGATGCGCGGCGCGGTGGACGACCTGCTGGCGCAGAAGAAACAGGCGCGAGAAAAGGAAACAGCGCCGCGGATTCCGGAACTGGATGCGTATCTGCTGGCGGAATTTGCCCATGCGGAGCAGGTGCTGGAAGCGCTGCCGAATCCCGCTGCACCGGATCTGGGGCGGCTGAATGTGGTTTTCCAGACGATGCTGGCGGAAACCTCGGACGACTTCCAAAACTTTCCCAATTCCGACGAATAAATATTTTCCAAGCGGATGAACATATGCGTGTCATCCGTTTTTTAGTAAGGTGGAGTTTGCAAAAGTGCAAGCGCTGCCGCAAACAGGAGGTATGTGCATGAAACGACTGCTTCGGGCGGTGTGTCTGGTGCTGTGCTGGATGCTGCTGATGGCGGGGATGCCGGGGAGGGCGTCGGCGGAAGAGGCCGCCCCTATGGTGCGCGTCCTGCTGCGCCGTTTGCAGCTGACTGACCGCGCGGATTTGACCCTCGCGGGGGCGTACACGGTGCGCGTGGGCGGCGAGGACTTGATGGCGCTGCCGGAAAACGCGCAGGTGACGGTGCAGATTCGCTCCGGTGCGCTGTATCTGTTCTATGATGGCATGAGTATGCGGCTGGGCAAGAGTGCGGAATTCCGGCGGAATCAGTCCGGCAGCGCAATGCCGGGGCTGCGCTTCGAGAAAAACGGCAATCTCTATCCCGGTTCGTTGACGCTGACGGTGGAGAACGGGACGCTTGTGCCGATTCTGTCGCTGTCGGTGGAGGATTACCTGCTGGGCGTCGTGCCGTATGAGATGAGCGACTCATTCCCGCTGGAGGCGCTCAAGGCGCAGGCTGTCTGTGCGCGCACTTATGCGCTGTCCCACCTGAACGCCTCCCACGCCTATGACGTGGTGGACACGACGAACGACCAAGTGTTCAAGGGCGTTGATTCATCCACCAAAAACGCCTCCCGCGCCGTGCAGGAGACGGCGGGGATTGTCGGCATGTACAACGGCAGGCTGGCGGAGTGCTTTTACAGCGCCAGCAACGGCGGACAGACGGAGCTGGTCGAAAATGTGTGGTCGGGCAGCGGCGACTACGGCTACTACGCAATGGTTGATGACCCGTATGATTTGGAGAACCCGCAGAGCATCGTCCGCACGATGAAAATCAGCAAAAACGGCACGGTCAAAGAAGCACTTCGGACGCTGATTTACGAGCAGATGCTGCCGGTGCTGACGCGGGAGGGGTACTCCACAGGGCAAGAGAATTTCCGCATTGACGAAATCACCGCCGTTACGCTGGCATCTCCCGCATTCGCCGCGCCGAGCCGCCGGATGACGGAGCTTGTGGTGGCGCTGAAATGGTCGGGCAAGAAGCCGTTCGCGTCCATCCTGCCGGAGGAAACGGCGATTCCGCTGCCCGCGGGGGATGCGACCTACGACGTTGCGCCCGCGGAAGGCGACGAATGGGAATTAGGTGAAGCCACGGCAACGCCCAGCCCCGTGCCGACCGCGACGGCGACGTCCGTGCCGACACCCTCCCCGACGCCGGACAATCGGCTGACGGACTTTCTGTCGGCGGGGGAAGCGACGGTGACGATTGCGCTGAACCGGCAGAATACCGCCGCGCTGTCGCTGGACATTTCCGGCAGCGAAATTTTTTCGGTGACGGAGGAGAATGGGCAGTTTCTGCTGCAATCACGGCGTTACGGGCACGGCGTGGGCATGAGCCAGCGCGGGGCGCAGTGGATGGCGGGGCAGTACAGCAAGAAATTCGATGAAATCCTTGCGTTCTACTACCCCGGCATGGTGCTGATGCAGGGCGGCACGGGTGCGCCGGTGCTGCCGACCGTTCCGCCGGAGTTCGCCGCAACGCCTGCCCCGCCCGCGACACCGACCCCGAAGCCGACACTGATGCCCGTGACGACGAACAGCTTGCCGGAGGGCGCAAAGGTGATGTACGTCAACGCATCGAGCCTGAATCTGCGCGCCGAGCCGAGCATGGTGGGCGAGCTGCTGATGCGCTTGCAGGCAAATCAGCGGGTGATTGTGCTGGAGGTGTGCGACGACCCAGAGTGGGTGCATGTGAAAACGGACGTGGTGGAGGGCTACTGCATGGTCAGCTACCTTGCTGAGGAAGGAGTGAAGCCGACACCGACGGCGCAATAACCGAATAAACAATGCCGGTCAACCATCAAGCCAACTTTCAGGTTGACCGACTTTCCTGTTCGTTGATTTTCGCCTGCCGCAATCGGAAAAAGGAAAAAGCAGTTTTCGTCAATCGTTTCATTTCCGGCATCAGCATGGTAGGATAAACCTACGGATGCTCTCTGATTTGGACAGCGCCGTCATTTTTGCGCGAGAAAGCGGCTTTGCCGCTGCCTACGGTTGGGTATGGAAGGAACTTTAAGCAAACCATGAGTGAACGCATTGTCAAACTGCTGATTGAATCTTTCCCGAAGATTCTGCTGCCCGGTCTGAAAATGACCATTCCGCTGACGGTTATCGCCTTTTCCATCGCAATGGTGATTGCCGTCATTGCCGCCATGATTCAATATGCCCGCGTGCCGGTTCTGCGGCAGATTATGCGGTTTTATGTGTGGGTCGTGCGCGGTACGCCGCTGCTGGTGCAGCTGTTCGTGGTGTTCTACGGGCTGCCGTCGCTGGGCATCATCCTCGACCCGTTTCCGGCGGCAGTGATTGTCTTCTCCATCAACGAAGGCGCATACTGTGCGGAGACGATGCGCGCGGCGCTGGAATCCGTACCGGTGGGGCAGATGGAGGCAGGCTACTGCGTGGGGATGAGCTACTTGCAGGTGATGCGCCGCATTGTGCTGCCGCAGGCGCTGCGCACGGCGTTCCCGCCGTTGTCGAACAGCCTGATTGCTATGGTGAAGGATACGTCGCTGGCGGCGAACATTACCGTGACGGAAATGTTCATGGCGACGCAGAAGCTCGTGGCGTACTACTACGAGCCGATGGCGCTCTATATCGAAGTCGGCGTGATTTACCTGATTTTCTCCACGGTGCTGACGTGGGTGCAGCGCTGGGGCGAGAAGAAGCTCAGCGCGTATGGCGCACAGAAGGAGTGATGCGCGATGGCGATGCTGGAAATCAATCACCTGCAAAAGAAATTCGGGACGACCGAGGTGCTGCGGGATGTCAGCCTGTCCGTCAGCAAGGGCGACGTCGTGGCGATTCTGGGACCGAGCGGGTCGGGCAAGACGACGCTGCTGCGCTGCGTGAACTTTCTGGAACGCGCGGACGCGGGCGAACTGCTCTTTGATGACGAGAAATTCGACCTGAACCGCGCGTCGCACCGGGATATTGCGCGTATCCGCCAAAAGACGGCGTTCGTGTTCCAGAACTACAATCTGTTTCGCAACAAAACGGCGCTGCAAAACGTGACCGAAGGGCTGATTGTGGCGCGGAAGATGAAGAAAGCGGATGCAGAGGCGATTGGGCGGAAGCTGCTGGACAAGGTGGGCTTGTCCGACCGCTGCGACCATTATCCTGCGCAATTGTCCGGCGGACAGCAGCAGCGCGTCGCGATTGCCCGCGCGCTGGCGACGAATCCGGAAATCATTTACTTCGACGAGCCGACATCCGCGCTGGACCCGGAGCTGATTGGGGAAGTGCTGAACGTGATGCGCCAGTTAGCCGAAGAGGGCATGACGATGCTGGTCGTGACGCACGAGATGAACTTCGCGCGGCATGTGTCGAACCGCGTTGTGTTCATGGAGGGCGGCAGAATCATCGAGCAGAACAGCGCACAGGAATTTTTCGCGCACCCGAAAGAGGCACGGACGCAGGAGTTCCTCGCGAAAATCAACCAACGCTGAAAATCCGGCATTGCTGGTTTTCATAAATGCAAGTGAAAGGGGCATTCAAAATGAAGAAGTTTGTCAGTCTCTTGCTGGCGCTGATGATGGCGCTGGGCATGACCGCTCTGGCGGAGGAAAGCAAGGATCAGTTGGCGCGCATTCAGGAAAAGGGCGAAATCGTCATTGCGACGGAGGGTACTTGGGCGCCTTGGACGTACACGGATGAAAACGGCAATCTGGTCGGCTTTGACGTGGAAATTGCGACGGCGATTGCGGAGAAGCTGGGCGTGAAGGCGACGTTCGTGACCGTGGAGTGGGACGGCATCCTCGCCGGCATTGACTCCGGCCGCTACGACATTGCCGCCAACGGCATTGATGTGACCGAACAGCGCTCGGAAAAGTACAACTTTAGCACCCCCTATGCCTTCAACCGCACGGCGCTGGTCGTCCGGGGCGACAACGAGGACATCAAGTCTTTTGAAGACCTGAAGGGCAAGAAGACCACGAACTCCATCGCCAGCACCTACATGATTCTGGCGGAAGAGTTCGGCGCAGAGGTGGTTGGCGTGGATACGCTTGACCAGACGATTATGCAGGTGCTGACGGGCCGCGCGGACGCGACGCTGAACAGCGAAGTGTCCATTGCGGACTACATGCAGAAGCGCCCGGATGCGAACATCAAGATTGTCGCCCTGACGGAGGAAGCAAACCTTGTGGCGATTCCGACCCGCAAGACGGACGACAGCGCGAGCCTGCTGGAAGCCATCAATCAGGCGATTGCTGAGCTGCGTGAAGAGGGCAAGCTGAGCGAGATTTCCATGAAGTACTTCGGGCGCGACATCACGGCGGAAACCGTGGGAGAAGCGGCGGAGTAATACGATTTCCAGATTCACCTGCGCCATCTGCTTGCGCCTTTTCCCTTCTGGCGTCCGTTCATTTCACTTAACGTAGCGCTGCTACGCTGCGGTTCATTCACGTTAGCCAGAATGAAAAATTCGCGTTGCATCTTGGCGCATTCTTATCTGGAAATAGTATAAGCAAAAAAATCCCATATAAACGGAGGTCGTCCCGGTGCGGTGCGGCCTCCTTGCATTTTCAGGGGATGATTCTTTTTCAATTAGGGCAATCCCACACAAAGAAAGAACAGCCAAAAGGTCGGGAAAGAGGTATAATAAAGAGGTGAAGAAGCAATTGACGATGAGCCTGATCAGCGACGAGCTGGGGGCAGGCATCAACGAAGAAGAGCAGCGTGATCCGGAAGCTCATTCCGTCAAAAAGGGCAACCAGTGGTACTTCGGCTACAAGGAGCACATCGGCGTGGATGCGGACAGCGGACTGGTTCACACGGTGGAAACGACAGCCGCTATCCTATATTGAAATCGGTTCGAAAGCGCATACAAGGTTCCATCAAAAGTATGGTTACAAGAATTTCATCAATATCAGGACGGTAATGGACGAATTTTAATAATGGAGGAATAACTGATGCTAAATATTATCAAGGCCTACCTTTCTCTTGAAATGTCCGCTCAAGATTTTGCATCTGCAGTACAGACTAATGATGAGCTTGTTCAGTTTATCAATGGGAGAATTCCACAAACACAAGATAAGAGTGCTGAATCATGGAAGCAATGCCCTCTGAATGTTAATGCTTTTGAGCATGATAACTTTGATCTCCGTCGCACATTAACCGTTGGTTATTATGCGATCAATAGAATTAGTCGTTGCTCTACTGCATATAACATGATGTGGTCACTCTTCCATGACGACCTCCCTGATGTTGAAAAGAGTACCTTTTATCGTGAATTGCATCAGTTTGCGATCGATACAGTTCCTGACTACCTTGATAGCGTTGATGTTGGTAGTGTGATTCAAGAGATTATCTTGTCAACAAACTCCATTCCTAAAGGAAAACGGCAAAAGGCTGTTCGGGTTGCATTAAACTCGGCCTTTCATTTAGATGCGCTGCATAAAAAGCCTTCATGGATCCAAGATTCAGAATGGCCATTGGGTACTAGCAACACGCCAATGCTCTTTTTGGGGCAACGAAAAATTAAGGGTCAGTATGTAGAATATTATTTTGAAGATGTCATCAATGGAGAGAAACGTACTATAACTCAGTACTATTGATGTGGTCAAATCTTCTGACACATGTGTTTTGCGTGATAAAGAGAATCTTTCATTTCTGCAAGACACGATACCGAGGACGGGAAAAACGGCATCAGCATTGCTGCACACTGTTTGCACTTGCGAATTTATACCTTGCTCGCACTCGAATGAAGGTTGCGTAACGAGGTTTATTTCGCGTACAAACAGTGCGCTTGAATAGCGCTTTTCTCGAAATTTTGGTCAGCGGGGATGATGTGGATGGTTTGGGCGCAATTATGAGGGGTATCCCTAAGTATGTTGAAAGGTGATTTCAATGAATAAAAATGATTTTCTCTTAGCTGTGCACGAGTATCTCAAGGCATTTGGGTATAGAAAAAATAAGAGTTATTGGTTTCTTTCTAATGGCGAGCTCGTCTATTGTGTCTATGTTCAAAGTTCTCAATGGGATGCTAATGATTACTATGTTGAGGTTGGTATCGCAATAGAGGAAATTGTTGGGCCCAAACCTTCAGTAACAAGGTGGTATGTACGAAAGCGGTGTGAGGATGAATCGCAAAATGACAGGAACATATCTCTTTCGGTTCTAAAACAGGCGATTGATTTCTTTTCTGACATACATACAGTTAATGACTTAACATTGTATCTTGAACGTACTCCCCATACCCTTGTAGGTCTCCAATACGAGTTGTTCTCCAATACTTAAGGCAATCCCGCACAAAGAAAGAACAGCCAAAATGTCGGGAAAGAGGTATAATAAAGAGGTGAAGAAGCAATTGACGATGAGCCTGATCAGCGACGAGCTGGGGGCAGGCATCAACGAAGAAGAGCAGCGTGATCCGGAAGCTCATTCCGTCAAAAAGGGCAACCAGTGGTACTTCGGCTACAAGGAGCACATCGGCGTGGAGGCGGACAGCGGAATGGTTCACACGGTGGAAACGACATCTGCCAACAGGAGGATAGTATGGACAAGCATTTTGTTCTCTCCAAGATCAAGGATTACGAGGCTCATTTGGATAATGTTGCTCCCCTGATGGAATCCGATGATCAGTTGATTATGAATGAGTTAATTTGCGAAATTAACAATACCTGTCATGTAAAGATTCGTGGGTTCTCAGATTTGTGTGATTCATACATCAAGGGTGCTGGCTCGATTATTGCAAAGCACATCAATTGCTTTCATTCGCATCTCATACGTTCTGCCTTGGTTTTCCATTTGGTCGGAAGCAAAAAGCATGAATGCGGGCGAGTAAATGGGTGTGAACAAATCATCTGGAATTTGTATAATGAGTACCGTAATTCAGTGACTTTTGTGGACAATTCCATCATGATGGAGTATGACTCTGCATTTGCTCAGTTGAAATCTAAGAAGTTGCTTGATCAGTTAGTTTCATTAGCACAAGATCCATACCTTTTTTCATTTTTTCCTCAGACGATGAAAATGCTTGCTCGCTGGAGAGATCCATCAATGGAAAAGGTTATCATGGGTTATTTCGCAAATCCAGGGCTTGTCAAAACTCAAATTGCTATGTCTCTTGGCCGCAGTGCTGATGATGCTTCTATCCTGCAACGTGAATATAGCAGGTGGGATTCACACGGACAATACACAGTCATTATATGTCTTCGCTACTATCCTTCAATACAAGTTCTTGATAAGCTAACGCAATTTGAAGCACTTACTGTTGAAGATATGGAGAAGAGTCTTTCAAAATGTTGCACACGCAACGATCAAATATGGATTAAAGATGTATATTCGGATCGACTATTTACCATTCGCAAGAGTATCGCTGAAATAAAAAAGCAACTTGATATTCTCTAATTACTCAAAATTGGCGGGGCTTCTTTTCGAAGCTCCGCCTTTTCTAGTGCGCCCGGCATGAGCAACAACTAAGTGGTGAGAGACCACAACGCGCTCG
>ERZ773224.1273-NODE-1273-length-31879-cov-11.951326_pt1 | contig 31879 bp, 27 predicted proteins | sample MGYA00580526_ERZ773224 | MGnify/ENA primary metagenome ERZ773224 (study PRJEB29015, sample SAMEA2737743) | human gut metagenome | biome: human gut; feature: human-associated habitat; material: faeces | place: China | collected 2012 ... | reverse complement strand
CGCTACCCTGCTGGTCATCAAGGCTGTGGTGTCCAAGAAGCACGCCGGTATCTTCCGGGAAATGGCTGAGGCCAACAAGGCCCTGGCTGGCAAATAAGATATAGCCTGTCTACATACTTACAGCAAAAAAGAGACGCTCTCGGGCGTCTCTTTTTTTACTGGCAAAAATTCCTGCAGATTTTTCTGCCAAAGGGGTTTGCGGTCTGCTGCACGCATAATTTTGCCGCAAGCGATAGAATTTCACACTGGCTGTCTGAGAGGTATTTTTCCTCTACACACATGTCGCAGTGAAAAGTGATTTGAATTTTTTGCCGCCTGCGGGCGGCAAACTTTGCGAGGATTTTGTGGGTGTATATGCGTAATGTATGTGTATACGGTATGCCACGTCCAACTACACCTCTTGTAAACCCTCCATAGGGGCCGATGGCCTTGTTGCGGCGCCCCAAATTTCCGCGCTGCCTTACGGCGAACGCTTGAAATTTTGACTGCGGCCCCTCGCTCATCTCGCTTCTTCTGCCACTGGCTGCGGCAACCCGCATCCCCACGAAAAAAGGGCGGTGCGCATTTGCGCACCGCCCTCTGCCGTTTCAAATCAAAACATCTTTTTCACATATTGGTCGTATTTGCTGGCGTTCATGACACTCTGGTAGGTATTCTTAAAGCGGGAAACGGTGAGACTGTTGAACTCCAGGATCTGCCGGTACTTCAGGGCCCCGGCGATGGCTGCGATACCGCAGCTGAAATAGCCGTAAGGGGCTGTCCGGGCGGCAACGGCTATCAGTGCGCCCACCAAAATCACCGAGATAACCACTCCGGCAATCTGCTTTTTCGGCTGAAGCAGGCGCCGATCCGCCTCCGTGATAACACCCTCTTCGACCATGGTCTTGGCTAACCGAGCCTGCACAGTGAAGGTGGAGATGGCATTGAGCACACAGGGGGCCGCCACAAAGAAGGTAAATAGGGCCAAAAACGCCTGCACAATAAAAATGGAAATACTGCTTTCGTTCAATGGAATTTCCTCCTAAAAAATTTTTTATGGTATCCTATATGCGAAACGGCCGTACCGTCAAGCGTCGGTGTAAACGATGGACACATCATTCCGGCCGGTAGCATAGAGCATGTGGCCGTAGCTTAGGTCAAAGCCTACAATGTCGCCTACCTGCAGCACCCGGGGGCAATCCTCTACATCCACAATGCAGTGGTCGGAGGAGCCGCCGATAATAGTCATGCCCGGCTCCCGGCAAATAAGGCTCTCCAGATCGCCTGCATCCGCGCGGCCAAAGGCCACCAGACCCCGCAGCCGTGTGCCCCGGTCCACATAGATGGGGCGGCGACCGAAGGCATCGATCATGGTCTCGCCCACAGGGTAGGTGGGCTTTTTTCGCAGCTCGACAATTTCGCCCTCCAGGTACATGGTGCCGCGCTGCAGGTAGTCCATGTCGGGGATGCCCCAATCCACCTGCAGATCCTTGGCCAGCAGCGCCGCCTCGCCGATACGCAGGTGATTGATGCCTGCAGGCATGGCGCCTCTATGCACCAGCGGGTAGCTGCTGGTGGCTCCGCCGGAGACGACCTCCAGCTTACGGCCGATCTGCTCCTCCACGGCCCGGGCGATGTCCACCAACTGTCCCAAATTGGCGGGGGTGGGGACAATGGAGCCATAACAGCCCAGGTTTACCCCCACACCAGCCAGGATCAGGTGGGGCAGCTCCCACTCCACATGGCAGCAGGCACGGATCATTTCCGCCTTGTCCCAAAAACCCTCCCGCAGATCGCCGAGATCTGCCATGAGAATGACCTTGTGAGTGAGGTTTTGTCTGGCGCAGACATTTTCCAGGGCATTCAGTGTGGAAACATCACTTTGCAGCGAATAATCCGCCAGGTGCGGCAGGCTCTCCAGCTCGCTCATGCCCGGCACACGCAGCAGCAGGAAGGGGCCGTCTACGCCTTCTCTGCGCCAAAGCTCTATCTGCTCCAGCCGGCTGGTGGCCAGCTGCGCCGCACCGCACTCTTTATAGAGCCGGGCAATCTCCGGCAGACCACCAACGCCCTTGATCACGCCGGCGACATTGATGCCGCAGGCCCTGCAGCGGGAAATGATTTGGGTGAAATTGTTGCGAAGCTTGTCCCGCCGGATCACCAGGCGGGGGAATTGTCTATCCATGGCCATACCTCGACCTTTCAGAATCTTTGCAGATAAAATCAGTATACCACACTATGCGGGGAATTGCCATTATTTTTTTCCCGTGCGCCCCTCAAAATGCGAAAAAACCTTGACCAATTCACAAAGAACAAGATGATGATTTTTTCTTTTTTAGAAAAAATGACAAAATCTAAAAAACCAGGTTGACAGATGTAGTGCATAGGTGTATTATGCCCACATCAGAAAACAAAGGAAAGGAGAAAGCAGCATGAAGCGTTTTGTGAGCAGCAGCATGATGATGGAGATGTGCATGCCCATGTGCATGTGCATGTTTTCCTGCGCTCATAACAGCCATCTGCTTTCCCAAAATGCCTGAGCGGTTTTTTGAAGCCGCAGGGTTCGCTTATCACAGCGGGAAGTCACTTGGCTTCCCGCTGTTTTATTTTTGCAAAGGAGGATAACCCCATGAAAAAGCTTTACCGTCTTTACACCACCGGCTGGCGAATGTGTCCTCCGGGCACGGACAGGTAAAAAACAATCGAGAAGATATCCAACCAATTCAATTTATTTAGAAATAAAAAGGAGAACAAAACCATGAAAAAGACTACCAAGCTCACCGCTCTGGTCCTGGCCCTTGTGCTGACCCTGGCCCTGGCCCTCACCGGCTGCGGCAAGAAGACCACCACCATTCAGATTGCCGTTCCCAACGACACGACCAACGAGGCCCGTGCCCTCCTTCTGCTGGAGCAGCAGGGCATCATCAAGCTGAAGGACGGCGCCGGCATCACCGCCACCAAGAACGACATCGTGGAAAATCCCCACAATGTGGAGATCGTGGAGGCTGAGGCCGCCCGTCTGCCCGACATGAAGCAGGATGTGGACTACGCCGTGATCAACTCCAACTACGCCATCAACGCCGGCCTGAACCCCCTGAAGGATGCCCTGGCCATTGAGGGCTCCTCCTCCGCCTACGGCAACATCCTCTGCGTCAAGGAGGGCAATGAGAACGAGCCCAAGATCCTGGCTCTGAAGGCTGCCCTGGAGAGCAAGCAGGTGGCTGACTTCATCTCTGAGAAGTATGCCGGCTCTGTGGTCAGCACCGTCACCAATCCCACCGACGGCTATGACGCCTCTGTTGATTACGCTGCCCTGAGCGGCACCACCATCTCCGTCGCCGCCTCTCCCACGCCTCACGCCGAGATCCTGGAGGTTGCCAAGACCATCCTGGCCGCTAAGGGCATCACCCTGGACATCCGGACCTTCAGCGACTATGTTGTGCCCAACACCGTGGTAGAGGACGGCACTGTAGACGCCAACTACTTCCAGCACCTGCCCTACCTGGAGGACTTCAACAAGGAGAAAGGTACGCATATTGTGTCCATCGCCACCATCCATGTGGAGCCCATGGGCCTCTACGGCGGAAAGCAGACCTCTTTGGACGCCCTGACGAAGTAATTTAGAAACGAGGGAAACAAACATGATCGAGCTTAAGCACATATGCAAAACATTTGACTCCGGTGGGGGAGAAGTGGAAGCGCTGAAGGATGTTTCCCTCACAATAGAAAAGGGCGAAATATACGGCATCATCGGTATGAGCGGCGCCGGCAAAAGCACCCTGGTGCGGTGTATGAACCTGCTGGAGCGGCCCACCTCCGGCGAGATTTGGGTCAACGGGCAGGAGCTGGAGAAGATGACCCCCAAGGAGCTGCGCCGGGCCCGGGGAGAGATCACCATGATCTTCCAGCACTTTAACCTACTGATGCAGCGCACCTGCCTGCGCAATGTGTGCTTCCCTATGGAGCTGGGCGGCATGAAAAAGGCTGATGCCGAAAAGCGGGCCCGGGAGCTTTTGGACCTGGTGGGCCTGCCGGATAAGGCTAATGCCTACCCGGCCCAGCTCTCCGGCGGCCAGCAGCAGCGTGTAGCCATTGCCCGGGCTTTAGCCACCAAGCCCAAGGTGCTGCTGTGCGACGAGGCCACCAGTGCCCTGGATCCCAACACCACCCACCAGATCCTCCAGCTGATCCGGGAGCTGAACCGGGAGCTGGGCATCACCGTGGTCATCATCACCCACCAGATGAGCGTGGTGAAGGAAATCTGCGATAAGGTCGCCATTTTGGACGGCGGTGAGGTGGCAGAGGAGGGCCTAGTATCGGCGGTGTTTGCCGCCCCCAAGTCCGCAGCCGGCCGGCGGCTGGTGTTCCCCGGCGGGGCCGATGCCCTGGTGTCCGACCCCGCCTCGGAGCGCCGTGTGCGGCTTATTTTCCGGGACAGCCAGACCACCGGTATTCCCCTGGTGGCCCGGCTGGCGGCGGAGGAGAGCGTCTACTGCAATGTTATCTCCGCCAGCACCCAGCGGCTGTCCCGGGAGGTCTACGGCAGCATGCTCCTGGGCATCCCCAGCGGCCAGTTTGATCGGGCCGTGGACTTTATTAAGGCATATCCCAACATTCAGGTAGAGGAGGTGGAGCACAATGTACAGTGACCTGTTTTCTGCGGAATCCCTGGCGGACCTGCAAACGGTGTTGCCTCAAATTCCCTTTGCCATTTGGGAAACGCTCTATGTGACGCTGCTCTCCACTCTTCTGGCCACGGTCATCGGCCTGCCTTTGGGCGTGCTGCTGGTGGTGGGCGAAAAGGGCGGTGTGCTGCCCCTGCCCAAGGGCGTGATGCATGCGCTGAATGTGCTCATCAACCTCCTGCGGTCCATACCGTTTCTGATTCTGATGATTATGGTATTCCCTCTGTCCCGGCTCATCATCGGCACCGCCGTGGGCACAGCGGCAACCATCGTGCCCCTGGTGGCAGCGGCCTTTCCGTTTATTGCCAGACTGGTGGAGGGCAGCCTCCGAGAGGTGGATCCCAATATCATTGAGGCGGCCCAGAGCATGGGTGCTACCCCCGGGCAGATCATCTGCCGGGTGATGATTCCCGAGAGCGTTCCCAGCCTGCTGCAAAATGTGACCATTGCCCTGACTACCATTTTGGGCTACTCGGCCATGAGCGGTATCATCGGCGGCGGCGGCCTGGGCAAGATTGCCATCGACTACGGCTATTACCGTTATAAGTACCTGGTGATGCTGGTGGCGGTGATCCTGCTGGTGCTGCTGGTACAGGTGCTGCAAACCATTGGCACAAAGCTGGCCATCCATAGTGACAAGCGCCTGAAGAAGTAAAAAGGGACACACTACAAAAGACTTGTTCACTGAAATAAGACGAGTAAGCTTTCCAAAGAGGATTGCTTACTCGTCTTTTTGTGTTGTTTTGAATGTGACAATTAAATGCACCTTCATGAGCCTTGAAGGAGGGCCATATGCTGGAAATGGGCCGTGCAGCAGCGTATCCGCGATAGCTGAGCCACCCATATCGGACGCTGATCCCGGCGTCAGAATCGGCTTTGCCATATCTGATCGAACCGCTTTTCTACAGTGTCCGCTCCCACAAATAAACGCGGGGACGAAAGGCTGAGTAACACCTTTCGTCCCCGCATTACGGGTGGGCCTATTTGGCAGCAAGCCCTATTCCCATGTGTAAGCCGTGCGGCTTACTTGTCGTACATCTCAATGAGCTTGAGCAGGTGCTCGTAACGAGCCTTGGCCTCGTCCTCGTTGCGCTGGAAGAGCACACCGGCACGATCCGGGAACTCGCGGGTCAGGCGAGAGTAACGGGCCTCGTTCATCAGGAACTCCTGATAGCCGCCGGCAGGTGCCTTGGAATCCATGGAGAAGCGCTGGCCGGCAGGTGCGGCAGGATTGAAGCGGAACAGGTTCCAGTAGCCACATTCCACAGCCTTCTTCATTTCCTTCTGGCAGTTCATCATGCCGCCCTTGATGGAGTGCATCTCGCAGGGGCTATAGCCGATGATGAGGGACGGGCCGGGATAAGCCTCGGCCTCGCAGATGGCCTTGATGGTCTGCGCGGGGTTGGCGCCCATGGCGACCTGCGCGACGTAGACGTAGCCATACTGCATCGCGATCTCGGAGAGGCTCTTCTTCTTGGTCTCCTTACCGGCTGCCGCAAACTGCGCGACCTGACCGATGTTGGAAGCCTTGGACGCCTGTCCGCCGGTGTTGGAGTAGACCTCGGTATCAAAGACGAAGATGTTGACGTCCTTGTTCTGGGCGATGACGTGGTCGAGACCGCCGTAACCGATATCGTAGGCCCAGCCGTCGCCGCCGAAGATCCACTGGGACTTCTTGGCGAGGTATTCCTTCTTGTCGAGAATCTCGGCGACCAGCTTGCAGGCGGCGCAGTCACAGAACTTCTCGCCCTTGGCCTTGAGCTCGGCGGCGTGCTCAGCAAACTGCGGAACAGCGGCAAGCTCGTCGACGGTGGCGATGCTCGCCATCAGCGCGGCAACATAAGCCTTGGTCGCCTCCGCGTTGGCCTTGCCGTCGGTGAAGGTGTCGAGCCACTTCTGCGCGGCTTCCTTGAGCTCGGGACGCGCCCACTCGACAGCGATCAGCTCGCGGGTCTTGTCGGCAAGGTCCTCACGGAGCTTCTCCTGACCGATGAACATACCGAAGCCGTGCTCTGCGTTGTCCTCAAACAGGGAGTTGCACCACGCGGGACCGTGGCCGTTCTTATCCGTGCAGTACGGGGAGGTAGCGCCGGGGCCGCCCCAGATGGACGAGCAGCCGGTGGCGTTGGAGATGTACATACGGTCGCCGAAGAGCTGGGTGATGAGACGCGCGTAGCTCGTCTCGGCGCAGCCAGCGCAGGAGCCGGAGAACTCGAGCATGGGCTGCATGAACTGGCTGCCCTTGACGGTGGTATCCTGCATATCGGCCTTGGGCGCGACCTCGTCGACGCAGTAGTCGAAGACCTCCTGCTGCTTGAGCTCGCCCTCCTGCGGGACCATGGTCAGCGCGCCGACCGGGCACTGGCCGATGCAGACGCCGCAGCCCATGCAGTCGAGCGGGGAGATGGCCATGGTGTACTTATAGACGCCCTTGCCCTTACCGGCCTTGATGTCAACGATCTTGGCAGCGGCGGGAGCGTTCTTGGCCTCCTCCTCGGTGAGAGCGAAGGGACGGATGGTAGCGTGCGGGCAGACGTAGGCACAGTTGTTGCACTGGATGCACTTGGTCTCGTCCCAGGTGGGAACGGAGACGGCGACGCCGCGCTTCTCGTAAGCGGCAGCGCCCAGCTCCCACTGGCCGTCCACGTGCGGCATGAAGGCGGAAACCGGCAGGCTGTCGCCGTCCATGCGGTCGATGGGGTCGAGAATGTCCTTGACCTGCTTGACCAGCTCCGGCTTGCCCTTGAGCACCTCGGCCTTGTCCTCGTCCACAGCGTTGGCCCAGTCGGCGGGAACATCGATCTTCTTGTAGGCGGTGGCGCCGAGGTCGATGGCCTTGTGGTTCATATCGACGATGTCCTGGCCCTTCTTCAGGTAGGAGTGCGTCGCGGCATCCTTCATGTACTGGATGGCCTGCTCCTCGGGCATGACCTTGGCGAGGGAGAAGAACGCGGACTGAAGGATGGTGTTGTTGCGCTTGCCCATGCCGATCTCGATGGCGAGGTCGATGGCGTTGATGGTGTAGAGCTGGATGTTATTCCTGGCGATGTAGCGCTTGGCGTCCGCCTTGAGGTGATGGTTCAGCTCATCGAAATCCCACTGGCAGTTGATCATGAACACGCCGCCGGGCTTGACGTCGTCGACCATCTTGAAGCCCTTGATGATGTAGCTGGGGTTGTGGCAGGCGACGAAGTCGGCCTTGTTGATGTAGTAGGGGCTCTTGATGGGCTTGTCGCCGAAGCGCAGGTGGCTGATGGTCACGCCGCCGGTCTTCTTGGAGTCATACTGGAAGTAGGCCTGAACGTACTTGTCGGTATGGTCGCCGATGATCTTGATGGAGTTCTTGTTCGCGCCGACGGTACCGTCGCCACCAAGGCCCCAGAACTTGCACTCGATGGTGCCTTCCGCCGCGGTGTTCGGGCAGTTCTTGTCCTCGGGGAGGGAGAGGCCGGTCACGTCATCGACGATGCCGATGGTGAACTGACGCTTCATCTCGTCCTTCTTCAGCTCGCTGTAAACGGCGAAGACGGAAGCGGGCGGGGTATCCTTGGAGCCGAGACCGTAACGGCCGCCGATGACCTGAATGTCGGTCTTGCCGGCGTTGGCGAGCGCGGTGACGACGTCGAGGTACAGGGGCTCACCCTGTGCGCCGGGCTCCTTGGTGCGGTCGAGGACGGCGATCTTCTTGCAGGTCGCGGGAATGGCCTCGATCAGGCGCTCGGCCTTGAACGGACGGTACAGACGAACCTTGATGAGACCGACCTTCTCGCCGTGGGCATTGAGGTAGTCGATGACCTCCTCGGCCACGTCGCAGATGGAGCCCATCGCGATGATGACGCGGTCGGCGTCGGGCGCGCCGTAGTAGTTGAACAGCTTATAGTCGGTGCCGAGCTTGGCGTTGATCTTATCCATGTAGGACTCAACGACCTCGGGCAGCGCGTCGTAATACTGGTTGCAGGCTTCACGATGCTGGAAGAAGGTATCGCCGTTCTCGTGGGAGCCGCGCATATGGGGATGCTCGGGATTGAGGGCGTGCTCACGGAAGGCCTTGACGGCGTCCATGTCGCACATCTCGGCGAGGTCCTTATAATCCCAGACCGCGATCTTCTGGATCTCGTGGCTGGTGCGGAAGCCGTCGAAGAAGTTGATGAAGGGGACCTTGCCGGTCAGCGCCGCGAGATGGGCGACGGGGCTGAGGTCCATGACCTCCTGCACGTTGCCCTCGCAGAGCATGGCAAAGCCGGTCTGGCGGCAGGCCATCACGTCGGAATGGTCACCGAAGATGTTCAGCGCGTGGGTAGAAACGGTACGCGCGGAAACATGGAACACGCAGGGGAGCTGCTCGGCAGCGATCTTGTACATATTGGGGATCATCAGCAGCAGGCCCTGAGACGCCGTGTAGGTGGTCGTCAGAGCGCCGGTGCCGAGGGAGCCGTGCACCGCGCCGGCCGCGCCGGCCTCGGACTGCATCTCGACGACCTTCACGCGGGTGCCGAAGATGTTCTTCAATCCGTTGGCGCTCCACTGGTCAACAAAGTCGGCCATGGGGCTCGAGGGGGTGATGGGGTAAATCGCGGCAACTTCGCTGAACGCATAGGATACATGCGCGGCAGCGTTATTACCGTCCATGGACTTCATTTTTCTTGCCATAAATGAAACCTCCTGTTATATTCGCCGCCGGGGAGCGGCGTTTTTCGCGTCATTACGCAAAAACTGACGATATCATCATAGCACGATTTTCACCCGCTGTAAACGTCACTTTCGCAAAAAACATTCATTTTTTTGCAGGATATTATTTACATTTGGTAAGACTCTCCACATTTTTGCAATTAAATATTCAAAATATTTAATATTAACTCCTGTTTTGCAGGATATCATTCCTTTCCCCTCCGCGCCCTGCGCCGCGCTTGCCTTATGTGGCAAACTGTGGTAAACTGAAAATAAGAAAACAGGCAAGGAAAGGACGACTGCGTATGGTCACAACGGTGCGTTCCCTCGGTTTGCAGGGCATTTCCGGTTATGAGGTCACGGTGGAGTGCTTCCTCTCGGGCGGGCTTCCCGCGTTCGACGTGGTCGGCCTCGGCGACACGGCGGTGAAGGAGGCGCGCGAGCGTGTCCGCGCAGCGATCAAAAACTGCGGAGCGAAGTTCCCCGTCAGCCGCATCACGGTCAACCTCGCGCCCGCGAACCTGAAGAAAGAAGGCACGGTCTACGACCTTCCGCTGCTGCTCGGCATCCTCGCGGGCGAGGGTGAGATCGACGCGCCGGACCCGGCCTCCGCGTTCATCGGCGAGCTGTCGCTCACCGGCGCGCTGCGCCCCATCAGCGGTGTGCTGCCGATGGCGATGGCCGCGGCGCGTGCGGGCGTGAAGACCCTTTATGTCCCCGCGGCGAACGCCGCCGAGGCGACGTTGGCCGACGGCCTGACCGTCTACGGCGTGGAGAACGCGCCGCAGCTTCTGCGCCATCTGCGCGGCGAGGAACGGCTTGCCCCCGCGCAGCGCTGGGAGCCGACGGTCGAGGCGGACAGCGTTCCCGATTTCGCCGACGTCATGGGGCAGGAGAACGTCAAGCGCGCGCTGGAGATCGCCGCCGCAGGCTCCCACAACGTGCTTCTCATCGGCTCGCCCGGTTCGGGCAAGTCCATGCTCGCGCGGCGTCTGCCCTCCATTCTCCCCGACATGACGCACGAGGAGGCGTTGGAGTCCACCGAGATCTGGTCGGTCGCGGGACTGACCGACAGCAAGCACCCCATGCTCACGCAGCGCCCGTTCCGCTCTCCGCATCACACGCTTTCCGCCGCAGCCATGTCCGGCGGCGGCAGGGCGCTCTCTCCCGGTGAGATTTCCCTCGCCCACCACGGCGTGCTGTTTTTGGACGAGTTTCCCGAGTTCCACCGCGATGTGCTCGAATCCCTCCGCGCGCCGCTCGAGGACGGCGAGGTGACCATCACCCGCGCCGCGGGCAGCGTCACGCTGCCGAGCCGCTTCATGCTCGTGGGCGCCATGAATCCCTGCCGCTGCGGCTGGTACGGGCATCCCTCCGGGCGCTGCCGCTGCTCGCAGAAGGACGTGGAGAAATACGTCTCCAAAATTTCCGGCCCGCTGCTCGACCGCATGGACTTACAGGTCAGCGTCCCCTCGGTGGAGTTTGAGGCCATGCGCCGCCGCGAAAAGGCGGAGTCCTCCGCCGCCGTGCGCAAGCGCGTCAACGCCGCGCGGGACATTCAGAAAAAGCGCTTCGCCGGCACGCCCATCACCTGCAATGCCTACATGACCGCGCCGATGGTCGGCGAGTTCTGCCGACTCGACGCCGCGGGTGAGAAGCTCTTAAAGGGCGCGTTCGACCGTCTCGGGCTCACCGCCCGCAGCCACGATAAGCTGCTGCGCGTCGCGCGCACCATCGCCGACCTCGACGGTAGCGAGAGGATCGAGAGCTTCCACCTTGCCGAGGCCATCCAGTACCGCAACACGGACATTCTAAGGGGGGAAGGCTGATGAAAAAGTACGATGCTATGCGTCTTTCCGGCACGATCCTGCTCGCCCACCTGGCGCTCTGCGCCGCATTCCTCCTGCTGCTTATCGCTGCATCCGGCTCAACATCGACCTTTACGTTTCGCTCGCCCTACGGACTTGTATTGGGACTGCTGTTCATCGGGTTACCGGCGTTTGCCTTTGGCTGGGGGCTGCGGTCGGCGAAGGACCCCTTTGACAAAAAGCTCTGCTGGAATGCCGCGATGGTGCTCTATGTACTTAACGCGGCCGCTTTCCTGCTTGCGCCGGAGTTCGGCACCGGGAATGTGATCGCTATGTGGTGGGGGATGCCGATGGTTCCCGCGCTCGCGGGACTGAACGCATTTGCCGCGCCGCAGTCCGCCCTCTATCTTTTCGGCGGCGCGCTGCTCGCCGCCGTCGAGCCGCTGTGTCTGACGCTCGGCCTGCTCTCCGGTAAGCGCACAGAGAACGAAATCAAAAATAATACCGACGCTCCCGCCGAGGCGGCGGAGCGCACGGACGATAAGGAGAAGAATCCCCATGCGTGAAATGATCTTGTGCAAGCTCGGCGAGGTGGTCCTCAAGGGCCTCAACCGCCGCAGCTTTGAGGATAAGCTGATCGGAAACCTGCGCCGCCGCACGGCGAAGTGCGGCAATTTCCGCATCTACTCCAAGCAGAGTACCATTTATGTTGAGCCGGTGAACGACGAGAGCGACCTTGCCGCGGCCTACGCCGCCTGCAAGCAGGTGTTCGGCGTCATCGCCGTCAGCCGCGCCCTGCCCTGTGAAAAGGATGTGCAGGCCATCATCCGCACCGCCAAGGATTACCTTGCCCCGGAATTTGCCCGCGCGAAGGATTTCAAGGTCGAGAGCAAGCGTGCGGACAAAACCTTCCCGCTCACCTCCATTCAGCTCTCCCAGCAGGTCGGCGGCGCGCTGCATCAGGCGTTCCCGCGCTGCGCGGTCAACGTCCACGACCCCGAGCTGACGGTGTTTATCGAGATCCGCGACGACGCGGCCTACGTCCACGGACCCGCCGAGGCGGGTGCGGGCGGACTGCCCATCGGCATGGGCGGCAGCGCCGTGTCGCTCCTCTCCGGCGGCATCGACTCGCCCGTCGCCTCCTACATGATGGCAAAGCGTGGCGTATCGCTCGAAATGGTCCATTTCTTCTCCCCGCCCTACACCTCCGACGCCGCCAAGGAAAAGGTGCTCGAGCTCGCGCAGCTGCTCACGCCGTGGTGCGGGCGGCTGACCGTCCACATCGTGCCGTTCACCGAAATTCAGGAACAAATTCGTATGAACTGCCCCGAGGACCATTTCACGCTCATCATGCGCCGCTTCATGATGCGCCTCGCCCAGCGCGTGGCAGACGAGGTGCGCGCCAAGGCGCTCGTCACCGGCGAATGTCTCGGGCAGGTCGCCAGCCAGACGATGGAGGCTCTGCGCGTGAGCGAGGATGTGGCGGAGCTGCCCGTCCTGCGTCCGCTCATCGGCATGGACAAGGAGGAGATCATCCGCATCTCCCGCAAGATCGGCACGTTCGACACGTCCATTCTCCCCTATGAGGATTGCTGCACGGTCTTTACCCCGCGCCATCCCAAGACCAAGCCCCATGTGGAAGAGGTGCGCGAGCTGGAGGCCGTGCTGGACATCGACGCGCTGTGCGACCGCGCGATGGCGGGCCGCGAATTTGTACGCATCAAATTCTGAAAGGAAGTCTTTACTATGGCGGAAAACGAAAAATTGATCGAACAGCGCTGCTGTGAGCTGCTCAAGGCGCGCGGCATGACCTTCGCCGCGGCGGAGAGCTGCACCGGCGGCCTCATCGCCAAGCGCATCACGGATGTGCCGGGTGCGTCGCTCGTCTTCATGGGCGGCGTGGTGAGCTATACCGACACGGTCAAGCACCGCGTGCTCGGCGTTCCGGCAGAGATGCTGGAGGAATACGGCGCGGTGTCCGCGCCCGTTGCCCGCGCGATGGCGGAGGGCGCGCGCAGGGCGACGACCGCCGATCTTGCCGTCAGCGTCACGGGCGTTGCGGGTCCTGAGCGCGACGAGCGCGGCAACGCCGTCGGCACGGTATTCATCGGCTTTTCCACTCCGGAGGAGACGGTCGCCGAGCGCTTCGACTTCGGCGAAAAGAGCCGCGCGGAGATCCGCGCGCTGTCCGCGGAGGAGGCGCTCAAGCTGCTGGAGGAAAAGATGAAGGAAGTGTAAGAGCCGAAGGCTGTGAGAAAGGAGAAACCATGAAAAGAAGCACTGGACGATTGCTTGCTGTGCTGTTGGCGGCGCTGACGCTTTTGGCGTCAGGCTGCGGAGAAAAGCAGGAAACGCCGGACGGCGCACCGGATAAGCCCCTGATGCAGGAGGAAGATCTGGCGGTCGAGCCGCAGCCGGACGCGAACTTTACGCTGGAGCTGCCGGACGGATTTTTGAGTCTTGGAACGGACTACGAGCCGAACGGGGAGACGCAGGATGCGACCTATGACAGCGACGGGATGCTGCCCTATGACTTTGCGCGCCATTACGACGCGGACGCGCGGCTCGTCGTCGGGACGGACTACTACCCTGAAACGGGGCGTGAGGTCATCAGCTACCTGCGCACCGACGCGGTGGGCGTGGGAACGCCGCGCGGCGTCAAGGTCGGCGACAGCGAGAAAGCGCTGCTGACGGAATACCCGGAAGCGCTTTACTGCATCGCGGCAGACGAGTCCGAGCTCTATGACGGCTACAGCGACGAAAGCGGCTACAGCGAGCCCGCCTATGACTTCGACCGCGCCTACGTCTGGCAGCCGCAGACGCCGCAGGACGGCGGAAACTACGACGTCCGCGACATTGCGTTTTACCTGAAGGACGGCACAGTGACCGCAATTACGATGACAAAGCCGTATGCGTTCCGCTTTGTCTACGGTGTGGACCGAGACGCGGCGCTGCGCCTTGCGGAAGAAAACCGCGCGCAGATGTGCGGGCAGTGAAAAAAGCACAAAAAGCGAGGGATGCGTGAGCGTCCCTCGCTTTTGCTGTATTTGCTTGTGGCCGGGATCAAAGCTCGAGCGCGAGCTGCGCGTCGTCCGGCGCGGAAGCATCCAGCCCGAATTCGCTCGGCAGATAGCGCGGGCAGACGTTTTCACCTGTTGTAATGACGGAGGCGGCAAGGCGCGTGCCGATCTCGCAGGATTCCATCATGGTCTTGCCGTAGGTCTGGCCGATGACCGTCCCGGCAAAGAACGCGTCGCCCGCGCCGGTCGTATCCTTGACGTCGACCTTTTTCGCGGGGCAATAGCCCTCCTCGCCGTCAAGCGTTGCAAAGACCGCGCCCTGAGCGCCCATCGTGACGACCATGCGGCGGATCTGCGCGCCGCGAGCTTCGGAAATAAGCAAAAACGACCTCTCCGCCACGCGCGACGGTGCAAAATGAATAAATTGCAAATTTTACTTTCCGCATTGCAAAGCCGATCATTTTGTGCTATGCTTGACGCAAGGATACCGTACCGTCGCGGTACGGATGTTATGCAAAGGAGTGATTTCTTATGGTCAGACTTATCATGGGTGAAAAGGGCACCGGCAAGACCAAAAAGCTCATCGAGCTTATCAACGCCTCTGCTGCCGAGGAAAACGGCAATGTGGTGTGCATCGAGGCCAAGTCCACGATGACCTTCGACATCCATTATCACGTTCGTCTCATTTCTGCCGACGAATATCAGATCACCACTTACGAGGGCCTGCGCGGCTTCGTCAGCGGCCTGTATGCCGGCAATTACGATATTTCCCACATCTTCATCGACAACCTCTTCAAGATCGTCGGCGGCGACTGCAATCAGGCGGCGGACGACTTCCTGGATTGGCTCAACCGCTTCAGCAACAACCACGGCGTCAAGTTCACCGTTTCGGTCTCCGGCGACCCCGGCCTTGCGACCGACGGAATGCAGAAGTACCTGTAACGCAAAACCGCAAAAGGAGACGGCAGGAAGCCGTCTCCTTTCTTTTTTATTTCAGCACATAGACATTGCCGATGCCCAGCAGGCGGCACAGCTCCGTCTTTTCGGCGATGTCCGTCTCGCTCTCGTACCATACGACCGTGACCGAGCCGTCCTTCTCCGTGCGGTAGCCGCACGAGCTTTCGTGCTGCGCCGAGCGGTGCGTGCGCAGCGTGCCCTCGGACAGCAGCTCGATCAGCTCGCCCTCGGTCAGCTCGCGTGTGTCCGTTACCGCTCCCGCGCGGGTCACCTGCAGCAGCGGCACGGCGCGCAGCGCCACGCTGCCGCCCTCGCCCGCCCTGACCGCCGCCGCGTAGACCGCCTCCATCGGCGCGCGCGGGCTGACCGGCACGCTGCCGGACTCCTCCGTGATGCTCCCGGCGGTCACGCAGCCGGACGGCGCGCTTCCGTCCGCCGCTTCCGTGACCTTGATCGCGGCGTGCAGCCGGTCATAGGTGCGCAGCAGCACGGCAGCCGCCTGCTCGCGCGTCGCTTCCTTTTTCGGCTCGAAGTTGTATGCGCTCACGCCCTTGATGATGCCCATGCGGTAGGCAAGCGCGACATAGCCCTGCGCCACGGAGACGTCCGAAAACGGGCAGTCGTCCGCCGCCGCACCCGACAGCACGGCGAGCCCCAGCGCGCGCACGGTCATCTTCGCCATCTCCTCGCGAGCGATCGCATCATTCGGACGGCATTGGCGGCTCTCGCCTGTCAATGCGCCGTGGGCATAGGCCGTCTCAATGGCGCTGTAATACCACTTTGCCGTATCCTGATTGTCCGTAAAGCTGCCCTTCTCCGGCGTGACGAGCTCCCAGCCCATCAGACGGCAGAGCGCTGTGGCGTAAGCCGCGCGGGTCATCGTCCGTCCGAGGCCGAACCTGCCTCCGCCGACTCCCTGCAGCAGCCCGGTCTGCGCGCAGCGCCGGATGCTCTGCGCCGCCCAATGTCTTTCCGGCACGTCGGAAAAGCCCGCCGTTCCCGCCGCGCCGACGCTCAGCGTCAGCAGCAGCGCCAGCACAAGTGCCGTCAGGCACCTCCAAAGACGCATCATATCTTGTTCCGTCCTTTCCGGTGTTCGTCCGCCCGCCGCCGGTCCGCGCCGTATCCGCGCGGCGCGGGCGCCGAATGTCCGCAATGTGTTGTCATTATATGGGAATCGGGCGCAAAAAGCAATCTCTGTTTTGCTCTTTGCGCGTTCTTGACAGTCCTGCTTCTCCGGCATATAATCATCGCGCGGGCCGGCGGCTCGCCAAAACGCACTGCTTTCAAGAGGTATCACGCATGGATAAAGAGAGAGCCCGGCGGCTTTTTCTCACCGCCTTTTTCCTTTTCGCGCTCGCCAACGGCCTGAGCGGCTCCATCATCTCCAACTACTTCAAGGATGTTTTTCAGGTCGATTCCGTTCAGCGCGGCCTGCTGGAGATCCCGCGCGAGCTGCCCGGTGTTGTGGGCGTGTTCGTCATCGCCGCGCTCCCTTCGCTCGGCAACGTCTCGCTCTCGGTTCTCGGCTTCGCGCTGTACTGCGTCGGCCTGCTCGTGCTCGGCCTTTTCTCCCCGGGCTACTTTGTCATGCAGCTCTTCGTCTTCACCTATTCGCTCGGCGACCACATGGTCATGCCTATCCGCGACGCCATCGCCATGGACCTCGCCGACGAGGGCAAGACGGGTACATTTCTCGGACGCTACCGCGGCATGATGACGCTCGGCTCCATGCTGGCCTCGACGCTTGTGTTCGTGGGCTTCCGCGTCGGCTTTTTCTATTTCCGCACCGGCGTCATCCCCTCGTTCTGCGCTGCGCTGGTATTCCTCGTTGTTGCGCTCGCCCTTCTCTGCCGCCTGCGGAAAACGCTGCCCGCGCTGGATGTGCGCAAGCGCAGCGGCGAGCGCAGGAGACTTCCCGTCCGCCGAAGGTACCTGCCCTATTACATCGTCACCGCCGTCTACGGCTTCCAGAAGCGGATGCGCCTTGTCTTTGCTCCGTGGGTCATCATCGAGCTTCTCTCGATGGGCGCGGACACGGTGGCGCTGCTCGGCATCGCCGCCTATTTCTGCGGCGGCTGGGTCGCCCCGCTCATCGGAAAGTTTTTAGATCGACACGGTGTGCAGAAGGGGCTCGTGCTGGAGTCCACCAGCGTCGCCGGTGTGTTTCTCTTCGCCGCGTGGGCCGCTTCCGGCATCGTAAACGGCTCGCTGCGCGGCTGGGGCGGCACGGCCGCCGCGTTCGCCTCCTACATCCTCATTTTCCTCACCGACCATTTCAATTCCGTCCACGTCATGCTCATGCGCGAGCTGAGCGAGTCGCCCGCGGACGTGATGGAAAACCTTTCCTTCGGCCTGAGCGTGGACCATGTCCTCGCCGTCACCGTCTCGGGCCTGCTCGGCGCGGTGTGGAAGTATGTCGGACCCCAGTATGTGTTCCTGCTCGGTGCCGCCGTCTGTCTGGTCCATCTCGGCGTCGCGCTGTGGCTGAAGCGGCAGCGCCGCGCCGCCGTCTGAGCCTTCTTGATATGTCAAAAGCGTCCCGCCGTCGGTGGGACGCTTTTGTTCTCTTTTCTTACGGCAGCGGGATCTCCTTGATGTCAAAGAGCGTCTTGAGCTCCACCGACGTGCGGGAGTCGCCGTAGGTCTTGATCTCGGCGAGCAGCGCGTCCAGCTCCTTCGTGTCGCGCACGGCGAACTGGAGCAGCGCGTTGAACACACCGATCACATGGTGGTGGCTGATGACCGCGGGGCTCTGCTCGCAGAAGACACAGAACGCGGCGTACTTCTCCGGCTCGAGCGACACGGAGATAAAGCCCGTGATGTTGCAGTCCAGCCGCGTGCGGTCGATGTCGATGCGGTAGCTGCGGATCACGCCGCATTCCTCCATGCGGCGGATGCGCTCGGAGACGGCGGGCGGCGTCAGCCCCACCTGGTCGCCGATGTGGCGCAGGGTGCAGCGGCTGTCCGCCTGTAGGATATTGAGGATCTGGTAATCGGTTCGATCCATAGCTTTCTCTCTTTCTCCCTCTTTGCCCTTACATCACGCAGCCGCGCTTGATGACCTTCTTGGCAAGGTTGCTGCCGAAGCGGTAGCAGATGTAGTCCAGATCCGGCGCGTCCCAGATGACGAGGTCGCCGAGCTTGCCCGCCTCGACCGTACCGACCTTGTCAGCCATGTCGATGGCCGCCGCGCCGTTGAGCGTTACGGCGGTCAGCACCTCCTCGGGCGTGAGCCGATACTTCAGGCAGCCGAGGTTGATGACGAACTGCATATTCAGGCACGGGCAGGAGCCGGGGTTGAAGTCCGTCGCCATCGCGACGGGCACACCCGCGTTCACCATGTCGCGCGCGGGCGCGAACACCGCGCCGAGGTTGAAGCTCGTCGCGGGCAGCAGGCAGGCGATCACGCCGCCCTTTGCCATCGCCTCGATGCCCGCGGGCGGGCAGACGATCAGATGCTCCGCGGAGATCGCTCCCAGCTCGCCGGCGAGCTGGCTGCCGCCGATGGCCTCGATCTCGTCGGCGTGGATCTTGGGACGCAGACCGTACTTGAGGCCCGCCTCGAGCACCTGACGGGACTCCTCCACCGTAAAGGTGTCAGCCTCGCAGAACACGTCGCAGAACTTCGCGATGCCCTGCTCCTTAACGAGCGGCATCATCTCCTCGCACACAAGGCGGATGTACTCGGCGCGGTTGGCTTTGTACTCGGCGGGCACAAGGTGCGCGCCCATGAAGGTCGCGACCATGTCCATCGGGTGCCGCTCGTCGAGGTCGCGGATCACACGCAGCGCCTTGAGCTCATGCTCGGTGGCAAGACCGTAGCCGCTCTTGGCCTCGCAGGTGGTCGTGCCGAAGGCCATCATCTCATCGAGAGCCTTCGCTGCCTTTGCGGTCAGTTCCTCCTCGGTGGCTCCGCGCGTGGCGTTGGTGGTGGACTGGATGCCGCCGCCGGCATTCTGGATCTCGAGATAGGTCTTACCGTGGAGCTTCATGCCCAGCTCGTTCTGCCGCCAGCCGCCGAAAATAAGGTGCGTATGGGCATCCACGAGGCCCGGCGTGACGAGCTTTCCCTCGGCGTCGACGATCTCCGCCCCCGCGGCTGCGGGAGCCTCGCCGGTGCTGACGGAGGCGATCACGCCGTCCTCGATGAGCACCCATGCGTCCTTGAGAAGCTTGATTTTACCCTGCTCTGCGCCGCGATGGGCGCTCGTGCCCTCGGGCGTGGCGAGCAGGCCGATGTTTTTCACCAGTAACTTTTTCATAAAAGCGGTTCCTTTCTTACGGTAAAGGGACTTGTTTCTTTGATAATAACACAAAAAGGGGCATATTGCTATGCCCCTTTTTGATTTTATTTTTTAGTCGAGGTATTCCTTGACGACCTTTTCGCACAGAGCATCGTCCGCGAGGTACGGCATGGTGATGTGATCCTGGCCCTCGTACATCTTGTTGTACTCGGCCACGGTGGTCATGGCGTTCTCATTGCGCGCCCAGCTGCGGCGGGCCACGCCGACCATGGTATCCCAGGGCATGGACATACGCAGGATGGTATCGACGCGCTCGGAGCCGTCGAGCACCATGCCGAAGCCGCCGTTGATGGCGCGGCCGATGCCGGTGCCGCCGCCGTTGTGCAGCGCGATGTAGCTCATGCCGCGAGCCGCGTTGCCGGCGTAGCACTGAGTCGCCATCTCGGCCATGATGTTGGAGCCGTCCTTGATGTTGCTGGTCTCACGGAAGGGCGCGTCGGTTCCGCCGGTATCGTGATGGTCACGGCCAAGGATGACGGGGCCGATCTCGCCGTTGCGGACCATTTCGTTGAACTTGAGCGCGAGGTTCATGCGGCCCATGGCGTCCTGATAGAGGATGCGGCACTGGGTGCCGACGACCAGCTTATTCTTCTCCGCGTCGCGGACCCAGACGTAGTTGTCGTAGTCCTGATAGCGGCGGTTGTGCGCCTTGATATACTCGGCGGCCGCCATATCGGTCTTGTGCAGGTCCTCGGGGTTGCGGCTCAGGCAGCACCAACGGAACGGGCCGTAGCCGAAGTCGAAGAGGCAGGGGCCGAGGATATCCTCGACGTAGGACGGGAAGATGAAGCCGTCGAGGTCGTTCTCGCCGTTCTTGCAGATGCTCTTCACGCCGGTATCGTACACGGCCTTGAGGAAGCTGTTGCCGTAGTCGAAGAAGTAGGTGCCGCGCTCGTGGAACTTGCAGATCATCTCATAGTGATGCTGCAGCGTCTTGTCGACGAGCTTGCGGAAGCCCTCGGGGTCCTTGTCCAGCATCTCGGTGCGCTGGGCGAAGGTGAGGCCCTGCGGGCAGTAGCCGCCGTCGTAGGGAACGTGGCAGGAGGTCTGGTCGCTCATGAGGTCAACGTGAACGTTGTGCTCATAGAGGTACTCGAGCAGATCGACGATGTTGCCGCAGTAGGCAACGGCGCAGGGCTTGCCCGCCTTCTGGTGCTCGAGGGCGATCTTGGTCGCTTCCTCGAGGGAGTCGGTGCGGTGGCTGACCCAGCCCTGGGTGTAGCGGGTGTCGATACGGGAATCGTCGACCTCGGCGATGATGGACGCAGCGCCGGCGATCTCGGCAGCCTTGCCCTGCGCGCCGCTCATGCCGCCTAAGCCCGCGGAGATGAACAGACGGCCGGCGAGGTCCTTGTCGTTGGGGATGCCGAGCTTGAGACGGCCGGCGTTGAGCAGCGTGTTGAACGTGCCGTGGACGATGCCCTGGGGGCCGATGTACATCCAGCCGCCCGCGGTCATCTGGCCGTAGTTGGCGACGCCGAGCGCGGCGGCGCGGTTGAAGTTCTCCTGATCGTCGAAGGTGCCGACCATCAGGCCGTTGGAGATGATGACACGGGGTGCCATCTTATGGGAGTGGAACAGGCCCAGAGGATGGCCGGACATGACGACCAGCGTCTGCTCGTCGGTCAGCTCCTCAAGGTACTTCTTGATGAGGCGGTACTGCATCCAGTTCTGGCAGACCTGACCGGTCTCGCCGTAGGTGACCAGCTCATAGGGATAGAGCGCGACATCGAAGTCGAGGTTGTTGTCGATCATGACCTGAATGGCGCGGCCCTCGATGCACTTGCCCTTGTACTCGTCGATAGGCTTGCCGTAGAGCTTGCCCTCGGGACGGAAGCGATAGCCGTAGATGCGGCCGTGCTCCTCGAGCTCGGCGGCGAACTCCTTGGCCATCTGCTCGTGATGGTCGGGGTGGATGTAGCGCAGAGCGTTCTTGATGGCGAGCGCCTTATCGGCCTCGGTCAGGTGGGATTCGCGGCGGGGTGCGCGGCGATAGCAGGATTCCATCTTCGGGTACTCGGGAAGATCGTAGTCCAGCTTGATCGTCATGGCTTCGTCAGCGAGATTGATCATGGGGTGTTCCTCACTTTCTAAAATTTTTCGATTTCTCTCAATTTTCGGTTTTATCTCAAAAGAATCTTGTGCAATTTGCTTTACATCTTGCATTATAGCAAGAACCTGCTATAATGAAAAGAACTTCTATTGTATTGTTATCATACTTTTTTAGTATAGCTTGTCAGGAGGCGCATTTCCATGACCATTCGCCAGCTTGAATACTTCTGTGCGGTCGCGGAGGGGCGCAGCATTTCCGCCGCCGCCCGCGCCCTGCACGTCGCCCAGCCGCCCATCTCGCGCCAGATTGCCCAGCTCGAAGCCGAGCTCGGCGTGCAGCTTTTCGCCCGCGAGAGCCGCGGCATGAAGCTCACCGAGGCCGGACAGACGCTCTACCGCCAGAGCCGCTCGCTTTTCCTCAATCTCCGGCGCGTGGAGGAAAACGTCCGTAGCATCGGTGCCGGCGAGGGCGGGCGCATCAACGTCGGCGTCATTTACTCCGCCATGCCCTATGCCCTGCATTATTTGGAGGCGTACCACGCCCGCTATCCCAAGGTCGAGTTCTACATCCGTCTCGGCTCCCCGCAGGACCTTTTGAACGACCTGGACCGCGGCGAGCTGCACGTCCTCTTTCTCCGCCGCTCCACGCAGGAGTCCGGCAGCCTGCACGAGCGCATCCTCGGCGAGGACGCGCTGGAGCTCATCATGACCGCCGCGACCGACCCCGCGCCGGAGCTGGACGCCGTGCCCATCGAGCGGCTGCGCGGCGTGCCGATGTGCCTGCTGCGCTCGGACGATCTCTGGGGCTACAACGATTATCTGATGAAGGAGTGCCGCCGCAGCGGCTTTGAGCCGAACGTGCCCTGCCAGTGCTACGATACGCCCATGGCGATGCAGCTCGTGCGCTCGGGCTTCGGCATCAGCTTCCTGCCGCATTCCATCGTCGAGACGCACCCGAACTCCGGCATCTACGCCAAGCCTCTGCGCGGCATCCCCGCCAAGTCCTACCCCGTCCTCGTCTGGAGCGACGACGTGCAGGGCGCGCCCTGCGTGCAGCGCTTCATCGCGGAATCCTGACCGGCGCGGCTTTACTTAAAAAAATTAAGCGCCCCGAAACAAAAGAGAAAGAAAACCTGTTTACGCCCGCCCGGGCACACGGTATAATGACAGCGTAAGCATCAAAATACAGGTTGGAAATTGTCTGACCTGACAAAAACGGAGGAAACTTATCATGGCACGACTGATCGAATGCATCCCCAATTTCAGCTGCTCCAAGGAAAAGGACGAAGCCACCTATAACGAGCTCGTCAAGACCGCGCAGAGCGTCCCCGGCTGCACCCTGTTCGACGCCCAGACCGACGGCAACCACAACCGCTGCGTTTTCACCCTCATCGGCTCCCCCGAGGCCATCGAGGAGGTCGCCTTCCAGCTCACGAAGGTCGCCACCGAGCGCATCGACATGAACAAGCACCACGGCGAGCACAAGCGCATGGGCGCGACCGACGTCATCCCCTTCGTCCCCCAGATGGACGTGACCGTGGAGGAAGCCGTCGAGATGTCCAAGCGCGTCGCCCAGCGCATCTGGGACGAGCTGAAGGTCCCCTCCTTCCTGTATGAGGACAGCGCCACCCGTCCCGAGCGCCGCAACCTCGCCACCTGCCGCAAGGGCGAGTTCGAGGGTATGCCCGAGAAGCTCCTGCAGCCCGAGTGGGCTCCCGACTACGGCGAGCGCAAGATCCACCCCACCGCCGGCATCACCGCCATCGGCGCCCGTATGCCGCTCGTCGCGTTCAACTGCAACCTCGAGACCAGCGACGTTGAGGTCGCCAAGAAGATCGCCAAGGTCATCCGCGGCTCCTCCGGCGGCTTCCGCAGCTGCAAGGCCATGGGCTTCATGCTCGAGGACCGCGGCATCGCGCAGGTCTCCATGAACATGGTCAACTATGAGGATACCCCGCTCTACGTCACCTATGAAATGATCAAGGCTCTGGCCGAGCGCTACGGCACCCGCGTCATCGAGAGCGAGATCGTCGGTCTGACTCCCGCCAAGGCGCTCATCGACTGCGCCGAGTTCTACCTCAAGGCCAAGGACTTCGACTGCAAGAAGCAGGTCATGGAGTATCATTTGATCGACATGGAGTAAACATTCAAAAATATGCCGTTGGCATATTTTTGAGAAGGCCGACACTCCGCTCTGCGCCTTGCCGCCGCCGGCGGCTCGACGCTCGCTCCGCGAGAAGTGTTTTTCGCCACGCACAGGTCGCGGCGAAAAACGATCTCAATTCATTTGCCGCCTGCGGGCGGCAAAGTCTGCGACGCAATCTAAGGAAAGGGAATCAATTCTATGAAACTTGCTGAACTGACCGTTACCGGCTTTGCCGACATCGTTTCCTCCGACGCGCCCGCGCCGGGCGGCGGCTCCTGCGCCGCGCTCTACGGCGCCATCGGTGCCGCGCTGACCGCCATGGTCGGCGGTCTGACCCAGGGCCGCAAGAAGTACGCCGAGTACGCCGAGCACGCCGCCGAGGTCGAGGCCAAGGGCAACGAGCTCAAGACCCGTCTGCTCGACGTGATGGACCGCGACACCGACGCGTTCAACGTCGTCTCCGCCGCCTTCGGTATGCCCAAGGACACCGACGAGCAGAAGGCTGAGCGCTCCGCCGCCATCCAGAACGGTCTCAAGGGCTGCACCAAGACGCCCATGGAGATGATGGAGCTGATCGACGAGACTCTCACCCTCGCCCACTCCCTGCTTGGCCGCTTCAACGACACCTCCGCGAGCGACCTGGGCGTTGCGTTCCTCTCCCTCAAGGCCGGTATCCAGGGCGCGTGGCTCAACGTGCTCATCAACGTCGGCTCGCTGAAGGATCAGGAGTTCGCCGCCGAGTACCGTGCCCGCGGCGAGAAGCTGCTCGCGCACGCGCTGCCTCTGGCCGACGAGTGCTACGCCGAGATCGTCAAGCTGATCGACGGCTAAAATTTATCTTGCCAAACGCAAAAGGCTTCGGTATCATCGTACCGAAGCCTTTTCGACAGAAAGAAGGTCCTTTTATGACGCTCACCCATCTGACCCCCGCCGATTACGTCACCACGCAGTGGTCCGGCGGCGCGACCACCCAGCTCGCCATCGCGCCGAAGGGCGCGGTGTATGCCGACCGCGATTTTCTTTGGCGGCTGAGCTCCGCGACCGTCGAGCTTGACGAGTCCGACTTCACGCCCCTGCCCGCCTATGACCGCGTGATCTCCACGCTGCGCGGAGACATGGTCCTCGCGCACAACGGCGGGGAACAACTGACGCTGCACCCCTACGAAATCCACGATTTTTCCGGCGCGGACGATACCCACTCCTGGGGCCGCTGCACGGACTTCAACCTCATGCTGCGCCGTGGACAGTGCCGCGGCTGCGTCACCGCGCATTTTCCGCATGGCATGGAAACACTTCCCCTCCGCGCAGGCGAAACGGCCCTGCTCTTCTGCGGCGAGGGAAGCGTCACGCTCCGCGCGGGCACGGAAACGCTGACGCTCGCCGCGCACGAAAGCGCCCTGATCGAGGACGCGCCCGCGCAGCTCACCGTCGAGGGCAGCGCGAAGCTGATGCTTGCGCAGATGTACCGCTGAGGGAGGGAGCTGCATGACCGGAGAAGACGTCGCCGCGCGCGTCCACGCCTACGCATGGACCGACCGCAAGCCGGGGCTGGAGCGCACCCGCGCTCTGCTCGCCGCGCTGGGAAACCCCGAAAAAGCCCTCAAATTCGTCCACATCACCGGCTCGAACGGCAAGGGCTCGACCGCCGCGATGCTCGCCTCCGTTCTCGCGGCGGCGGGATACCGCACGGGACTGTTCACCTCGCCGCACCTCTACCGCTTCAACGAGCGCTTTCAGGTGAACGGCGCGCCCATCCCCGATGCGGCGCTTGACCGCCTCGCGGAGCGCGTGCTCGCCGCGGCGGACATGCTTCCGGAGCATCCGACCGAGTTTGAGCTGATGACCGCCATCGGCTTTCTCTGGTTCGCGGAGGCCGGCTGTGACCTCGTCGTGGTCGAGGTCGGTCTCGGCGGGCGGCTGGACTCCACCAACGTCATTCCCGCGCCTGAGGCGGCGGTCATCACCAACATCGGGCTGGAGCACACCGCCATCCTCGGCAGCACCCTCGCCGCCATCGCCGCGGAGAAATCCGGCATCCTCAAGCCCGGCTGCCGCGCCGTGCTCTACGGTCAGAGCCGCGAGGTGGGGGAGGTCGTCGCCCGCGCCTGCGTGGAAAAGAATATCCCGCTCACTGTCACGGACGCCTCGCAGCTCACGCTGCTCTCGTCCGGTCTCGACGGGCAGCACTTCACCTACCGCGGCAGCGCGCCGCTGCTCCTGCCGCTGCTCGGCGACTATCAGCTCCGCAACGCCATGACCGTGCTCGACACGGTGGACGCGCTGCGCGCGCAGGGCCGGAATATCTCCGCCGACGCCGTTGCGCGCGGCCTTGCCGCCGCACGCTGGCCCGGGCGGCTGGAGCTGGTGCGCCGCCGCCCCGATCTCATCATCGACGGCGGGCACAATCCGCAATGCGCACAGGCGCTTGCCGCCTCGCTGCGCGGGCTCTACGTCGGAAAAAAGCTCATCTTTCTCATCGGCGTGCTCGCCGATAAGGATTGGCAGAGCATGGTCGGCGAGGTTTTGCGGCTGGCCAAGGCCATCGTCACCGTCCGCCCCGAAAGCGATCGCGCTAAGGACGAAAACGAGCTGGCCGCGTGGGTCCGCGCACAGGGCGTCCCCGCCGAGGCGCACGCCTCCATCGGCGAGGCGCTGGACGCCGCGCTCGCTCTCGCGGGTCCCGAGGACGCCGTCTGCGCGTGGGGCTCGCTCTACAGCGTCGGCGAGCTGCGCCATTGTCTCGGCCTGTGCTGAGATTCGTCCGCGTGATATTCGGCATCCTCGGCGCGCCGCTGTTCTGGGCGCACGCCTACATGGGCGGCGGCTATTGTGACTTCAAACGAAAGTTCGCCGCCGAGCCGCTGCCCTACTGGCCGCCGGTGTTCACGCAGGCGAACGACTACCGGTAAAGTGACAATGAAGATCCCCGATGCCCGCACAAGCGGGCATCGGGGATCTTGTTTATCGTGGCTGCTTTGCGGCGTCTCTTAGTACATGCTGCCCTTCAAAACCGCAACTTTTTGAAGCAAAACGAATATAACGGAAAACGCAGATTTTCGTAGAGTTATCAAGGCTTTGAACCCATTTTTGCCGCTTCCTTGATTTTGATAAAATTCACACATTTCTACGCAAATCTACGCCACTTGACAGGGAATTGGCGTAAGTTGTGGCGTAAGCCAGCCAACTTCGTACAATGAAAATTACAGGCTACTGGCGATCTGTTCAAAGGCTCTTTCGACGGAATCAAAGCTGCTGTGGGTGTAGACGTCCAGCGTTACGCTGGCATTGGAATGTCCCATCAGATATTGCAGGCTTTTCACGTCAAGTCCCGCCTGTTGGACGTTGGTGCAGAACGTATGCCGCAGCACATGGGGCGTGATCCGAGGGACAGGCTTGCCGTATGCCTTTTCAAATCTCGCTTGCAGACCTCGCATATAGTTCTCCAAGTGCATCGCAACCTTCGGCATCCCGGATTTGTCCAGAAAGAGGAACCCGCTGTGACCGTCCACCGGCAATTCCACCTTCGGGGCGGTTCTGGCTTTCACCACCCGCATCAGCGCCATGTAAACCGCGTCCGTCATAGGAACGTTTCGGATGCCGCTTTTGGTTTTGGGCGGTGTGACGAAATAGGGCTTCTCCGCTGTCCGGCACAACTGCCGCCGCACATGGATACAGCGCCGGTCGAAGTCGATGTCTGCCTTGGTCAGGCCATAGAGTTCACTGGCACGCAGCCCAGTCCCCAGCAGGATCACAATATCATCATAGTAGTTGTCCTTACCATGATCTCGGATGAATTGCAGATACCGCTCCTGTTGGGCTTTGGTCAATGCGCTTCGTACATAAGCATCATTGGGGATCACATCGGACAACTTGAACTTGAATGGGTTTTTCCGAATCATATCATCATCGACTGCCATTTCAAAGGCTGGCCGGAGAACACTTTGCAGAATGCCGATCGTGTTCTGCTTCAAGCCCTTGTCATGCAGAGAAACGAACCACCCTTTCCCATCAGACAGGCGGACGCTGCGTATCATTCGGCTTCCAAAAGGATCCGTATGGATGCGATTGATAGCGGAGCCATAGGCCCTCATGGAGTTTTCTTTCAGCCCTCGACGTAGGTTGATGTACCGATCCACCAATTCAGCCACGGTGATCTCGCCGCCGGCATAGTCGATCCCATCCAACAGATCACGCTGGATCACTTCTTCTTTTTGCCGCAGTTCCTCCAGCGTAGGGGCGTAGACATAGCTCCATTTCTTGTCACCGCTCCTGTGATAGCGATAAAAATAGGTTTTATTGGGGCGCTGGCCCTCGCCTGAGCGAAAGATGCGCCCTTTCTTATCCTTGCGCTTTTCGGACAATTCTTCGCTCCTTTCTGCCGGAAAGCGTTTAACACGGTGTCTATACTATACACCATGTTTCTGTCGTTTTCCATGTCTAAATTGAATATGAGGACTCCAAATATTTTTCAAGTGCTTTTCTTTTGAGCAACCGCTTGCTGCCGTTCCACAGCACAAACGGGCAATTTTCGTCATTGCTCATATCCCGCAGCTTATTGATACCTATGCCGAAGTAGGCTGCGGCTTCTTCAAGGCTCAGGTTGGCCTTTTCCCACACAGGGACCTTATCCTCCATCCGGCTCACCGCCTTTCGCCATATCGAAGTTCAGCAGCCATTTGTCGGAGATCGTGATCAGATCAGGCCCTGTGTTGCAGATCCGTTTTACAACATCTGCCTGGCACGAGAATAATCCACCTCTATCCAGTTCTGTCCTCATTTGTTTCCCCGTTTTCGAGGCGTACGCCTCCGAAAGCAGCTCCAGACTGAACAGATACAGTGGAAGCATAGATGCTTTGCAAATGCTGTTTTGCTGCAAGTACCGCTGAAACCGATACAGCGCCATTTCATCCAGCGCCAGCTTCATCAGCCGCAGGCCCATCTCATCGACGGTGAAATAATGAAAGCTGCTGTTTTTGCTGAAACGGATCAGACGGCTACGCGGGTTTACCCCGTGAGCCATCAGATTTTCGATCAGGTCCCACTTGTCACCAAGAAGGATCGAGCTTCCGCATGTCCGGCCATATCCTAACGGCGAGGAAGCAACCCGGTCGAGAAACATCCGCTCTGCCTCCTCCGACCAAAGCAAGTTGCTGTCGCCAAGATAATAAACCGGGTAATAGTAATACCTGTACACAAAAATGCCCAACAATCTGGCTCCCCTGTTGTCCCAACCATACTTCTGGGTCAGCTCGTAGGCGCTGAAATAGACGAGCTGCTTTCCCATCACGGACTCCTTTTGGCTCCCGGGCTGCCAAATAGCCCTGAGCCGCATTGCTGTCAGCAGGCAGGCCGCGCCGCGGTGGAGCCGCAGTGTTTTCTTCCAGCTGCCATGCCCATTCTCCGGAGCCAGTGCATGACTGCGGACACGCTGCGCCCGCCCGGGACTGACCCGCTGGAGATGTTTCAATCCCAATTCCGTCAAGCTCAGGGAGCGGATGATCCTGCGGTGATACCCCTTCATGCGCCGCTCCTTCAAGTAGCCCTCCCGTATTAGCGCTGTCACCACACGCCGATTATAGTCATAATACCCCGGCAGCATTCTTACCAGAGAAACCGGCACTTCGCCGCACAGGCCTATAAAATCCAGCAGCTTTACTGCCATACATCCATTCTTTAATTGCATCAATATATCCTCATTCCTGATCGATCAATTACTCTCTCAACAGCACGTCCAGCCGACTCTCAGAGACAATCAGAACGCCTGATCAACAAGGCTACCGGACGCTTCATACTCACAACCTATGATCGGCAAGCATACTTATCTCAGGCTGCCGGAACGGCCTCTATACCGTTATCCAAAGTCCTTACCCTATAAACCCTACCCCCGACCGTTTTTAAGGCCGAGAGTCCTTGCGCCACAAGGGTTTTCCTCTGCTACAGAACACCGAAAATCCGCACTGCCATTTGAACAGGAATTGGTAGGCGTTTTCGGGTTGTCTCTTACCTGTTTTCGGTGCTGTCATTCCAACATTCACGGTGCCTCTTCAGCCATTCGGGAAACTGCTCCGGCGTCAGTATCCAAATGCGGGTGCTGTCTTGTGCCCCTCGATGACTGCATTGAAACGCAGAGCAGAGCGCTGAGGTGTCGTTGGTCAGGAAGGCTGCTTCCAGCACATCCTGACAATGCTTCAGCTCCAGATTATCGTGGTCGATAAAACGCCTGCTTTGGCTGAGATCGTAGATATGCTCATACGCCAGTACGCAGGTGTAAAATCTCGGCTGATCGTGCTTCGGAAATGCCCGATGAATCGCATTCCGCAGCAGCCCTGCCAGGAAGCGGGAGCGGTCATTGTCCTCTCGCCGCGGCATGACGCAGGGAAGTTCCACTTTCAACCAACCTTCTGCGGTGATCTCAATAGCGGCTGACAAATCGGCGTCACCGCTTATTTCGGAAAGCTCCCACACGGGCGGCAGCGTTGCCGCTGCGTACTGCCGGAGCTGGATGGCTGCCTCCTCCGCGGAGCGGACAGCCTCTAAAAGCATCTTCCTGCTATGGAAACTGAATTGATCCATTTTGTATCCTTTCATTCATTTCGGCTGGTTCATTTTCGCGCAAGAGAAATGCCGATCTTGTATCAAAACAGCACAAGTGACCTTTGCCTTGTCAGCCGGCACTCGCTCTAAAAGACACAACCAGTAAGATTTTTTACGGCCCGCCCTTGTTTCCATCCGAGACAGATTTACTACATATAGCCATGGGGGTATGCGAACGAAGGGGTGACGGCGGCAGCTTCCAACTCAGGCAAAATTCATATCGGTTTGGCTCGCGTGTTGGCTTTCCGGAATAGACTCTGATAAAACGGGCGGCTTCCAGCTCGTTGATGTGCTTCCGCAGGCTGGAAGGAGCAATTCCATACTTTTTTGCGTCCTTTTGCGGAAGAATGAAATCCTTCCTTCCGCCGCTCTCCATGGCCATGCAGAAATAGAGAAACCGGCTGCCGGTGCTGAGCGCATGGAACTGCTTGGAGAGGAGCAGTGAGTTTCCAACCTGAATGAATCGTTTTTCTTTGTTATCCACATTGGCTGATAGGGGCGGTACAATCGTAGGTCCGTATTTTCGTTTGCTCAAATCAAACTCCTTCTTTCGTGTGAGAATAGGGGGGGATGTCTCATCCCTTCGTAATAAATGTAGGAAACCGGCCCCATTTGACCACCCATACAAAGCAAAAAAAATTACACTCAACGTAGACTTACGTAAACACAGAATGATCTGAATTTACATTAGGTCTACACTGAGTGTAATGCTTGTGAGTATGTTTACTTATTCCAACATTAAGCGTAGTGCGGCATTGAATGGGTATCTTCCGGTACACAGCCGAGAAAGGCGGCTCTTTTTGCGAATCGGTCGCGGAACACTTCTCCGGCAGGATCTGCGCCGCATGCTCAGCTGCCAATATCCAGCTCGTAGGTGCAGAGGTAGAACAGGAACGACGTCATCTGGTAGCGGCTGATGCGGGTGCCAGCGGACACCAGCAGCTCGTCAAGGCTGCTGTCCCGGGTGGTGATGTCCCTCTCATCGCACCAGAGCATCGCTTTGGCTGCCTTTCTGCCAAGATCGGGGGCATCCCGAAGAAGCTGCCTGAGCTGCGTCTGATCCACGCCGGTATCAACGCCTGCCATGATCGCGTAGCGGCGGATCAGTACGCACGCCGTCTGATAGTCCACCTTGTCATCGTATTCGGTATTGGGATCATTTTGCCGGAGCAGCCTTGTCTGATAGGCCCAGCACACGGCATGATAATAGGGATGGGCCGCGTTGAATTCCTCGTTCTCGCAGTCAGCCGGAAGGGCGGTGTTGTCCGTTTCCGGCCGGCCCGCGATGCGGTAGAGCACATCGATGAACTCGCCCAGCCTTGCCGTGGCCTTGCCGCCGAAGGTGTCCGGTGTTTCCGGATCCACATAGTCCTTGCGGTACATGTAGAGGACGCTGGCCTGATTGAAGATGCTCTTGATGTCCGTGAATACCACCGTGTCCGCAAGACTTCCGCCGCTGGACTTCCTGGCAAAGACGTGGGCGTAGTAATCGCTGTTGAGGATGTTGCCGGAGAGCTGGAACCTGCTGTCCACATAGAGCCGGTAGGCTTCCGCCAGCTTGCCGGAGACTGTGGTATTCTCGTCGGCGGGGATCACGGTTTCCGTACCGGCGTCATAGCGGAAGGTTTTTGTCAGGAAGGACTTATTCGACAGCACCGCTACA